>Ga0310695_10004630_pt1 | contig 25043 bp, 15 predicted proteins | sample RumenRJG_04DNA_FD_203882 | JGI IMG/M metagenome (GOLD analysis project Ga0310695, IMG submission 203882) | Bovine rumen microbial communities from Lethbridge, Alberta, Canada - RJG_04 (v2) (version 2) | ecosystem: Host-associated > Mammals > Digestive system > Stomach > Rumen | place: Canada...
TGGTAGTTCTCCGTGGTGTGGTTGGCACAGAGTTCCTCGTAGAGCATCTGGTCGGCGCTCACCTTATCCCGATCCTGAGCTTGGGCGTTAAGAGTACCCAGTAGGAGCAGTGAACTGATGAATAATGTGGAGATACGCATGGCAGGATGGTTTACTTGGTCTCGTAGAACATGCGGTAGATGCCTGACTTCATGGTGGAACCTCCATTACCGCGAATGGGATTCATCAGGATGCTGAAGTCGACGGGTTCTTCTGTAGCTATCAGCAGGAACGTTTCCTTCGACTTAGGCTCAGAGAATTCGAAAGGCTCAGCCTTGAATGATACGGTGCTGTTGCCAGGAACGAACAGATGAGAGCAGGTAGCTGCTTCGTCAACGGGTAGCACGAGGTACTTATTGCCATTGGCATCGATGTCCAGAACGTTCACATAAAGTGGATCGTCAGTGGAGTTGGTCACTCTGATATAACAGCTTGTCGCAACATCCACGTTTCTGTCAACAGGTAATCCCGTGGCGCAAGAGATGAGTTCAAAGCGCACGTCAAGGTCAGACTCCACCTTGTTCTGTGGTTGTATCAGACTGCTTTCCACACTGTTTCCCGAACGTTTCATGAAGATGGCTTCCAGTTTGTTCAGCAGGAAGGAATCTTTAGAGGTGGCACGGTATGAAGTCGCCGTGGCCTGCATGTAGGTGCTGGGATGGCTGAGATTTTTGCTCTCTTTGGAGAACAGCTGTTTCACCATATAGCTGAGATACTGCTTCGACAGGTTTTTCGGTGCCTTCGCCTTGGCAATAAGCTGTTTCACCGTGTTAGTACCTGGAGTCGTGAAGGAGTACATCTTGCTGTGCACCTCATCGAGCACCGTAACGGCACTCTCCGCATCGATAATCAGCTTACTCATATCGGTGACTGACTTCCGGGCGGTGAGGGTGACATTCTTTTTGCCATCGAAAATCTTGACATCGCCTACTACGGAATAGACGACATAACTGGCTGCCTGGGCACAGAGTCCAATAGTCAGCATCAAAATGATGAGGCTGGCTTTTATGCTATGATTCTTCTTATTGTCCATATGTGAAAATATTAAAAGGTTCCATTCCATTGGGGTTCATGAATATTGGGGTTTGCTTATAATCAGTCAGTTTGCGTACCTGTTTATAGAGGTATTGATCGAGTTGCTGTGTGGAGAGTCCCTCGTCTTCAGGATTACGGGCAGCGCCGTTAAAGGCCTCCACGAGTGATTTGGTGAAAGCACCGTTCTTCCATTCTTCGTTCTCTTTCGACTTGGTGTCGGAAGCACTGGAGGCATACATCACCATTCCGTTCTTCGTGCGTCGCAGCTGTTCCATAAAGTGAGATCCGGCAGCAGAACGGTTGCCGCCCATGAGTGCACCAGAATAACAGGCATCCACAAAGACGATGAGCTTACTGTTGATGTCTTCGGTGGCAACACGGAAATCGTTGCTGCTGAAACAGTTGTAGAGTTTATTGGTCGTTCCTCCATAGGGCATGAAATAGAAACGGTCTTTCTCGTCGCGGAATCCGTGTCCGGCATAGAAGAAGATGCAGACATCTGTAGGCGAGGCTTCCTGTTTGAGCCACTCCAGCGCTTCATAGAAATCTTCACGGGTAGCTTCCTGATCGCAGATAGTCTTCACCTGTACTTCCTGATAAGGCAGGTTCTTCTTTGTCATAAGCACACGGGCGAAATCCTGTGCATCCTTGGTCGTGTATTTCAGTTTGGGAAGTTGTTCGTCGTTGTAGTCACCGACACCGACTGTTACGGCAAAGAGTCGTGGCAGTTCCTCCGGCATGCTCTCCTTGATGAGACGGATAGATACGGGCTCACTATTACCGTTCTTGTTCTGTGCATAGATAGTAATGGAGCAGTCGCGGTTAGGCAAATCCACATCAATGGTGTTGGCAGCCCTGACAGCACGGTCGGCAGGCTGTTTCTGTCCGTCAACGAGTACAGTCACTTTAGTCTCTTTCTCCAGTCCCTGTGCCAACAGTTGATAACGCAGTTTGATACTTTCCGTATGGAAATAGCTCTTGTCTTCGGGGAAGAGGATACGCACTTCCGGTGGAGTAGGAGCGGCAGCGATGACTGTCGGTGCAGGTTGTGTAGGCTGAGGCTGAACTGGCTCAACGGGTTTTGCAGGTTCTGCAGGGGTGGTAGGGGTGGGATTTGTCGGTTGTTGGGCTATCTCAACTACAGGTTGGGGCGCCTCTTCTACTTCAGGAGTCATAATATTCTCCTTGATCTTGCCAGCAGCCTTATCCTTCCACCGCTGACTCATTTCCTTGTCCTGACCAACCAGTACGCCTTTTTCGTAGCATTCTGCCAATGTGAGCTGGGCATTCTGGTTATTATTGTTGGCGGCATCTGTGAGATAACGCAGCGCTTTGTCGTAGTCGGCTGGTACCCCGCGGCCGTACATATAGCAGTAAGCAAGGTTATACTGCGCCTTGGCAAAGTTTTGACGGGCAGCACGTTTGAACCACATGGCAGCGGAAGCATAGTCCCTGTCAATGCCTTCTCCGTTGTAAAGGGCATAGGCATAGTTGAACTGGGCCTCGGCATTGCCCAATTGTGCCGCTTTCTGATAGTTTTCTACGGCCTGCTTGTACTGTTTGGCTGCATAAAAGTCATCGCCTTGTTTCAAAAGCTGACTGGCATTCTGCTGGGCAGTAGCTGCCACCGTTGCCGTTATCCATATTAATAATAAGGTGATTAATCGTTTCATTTGTTTGGCTTAAAATAGACAGATTTAGAAGCAAACTGATAGAGCCGTTTGAATTTGGGATGAACCGTGCACCAATCAATGAACCACATGTAGTGAATGCGGGCACGCTCGATGAACGCTACACCCAATAAAGGCAACAGAAGAGAGATGTCGTAGTCGAATCTGACGAAGCAGATGAAACCAATCCAGGCAAAAAGGACACTGATGACGAGATACACCATCTTGTTCCAATAGATAAAGAAGCGCGGTGAGAGCCGTCGGGTCATCATGCCCAGATAAGCAACGACGAGACAAATGAAAATCGTTAGAATCCACGAGAGAATATTCGACATTGAAGAGATGTCGTGATGACCGATATAGGTTTGTGCGGCATAGGCTATCGTCTTCACCCCTGGCATCTTGCCTACAGGCGTGAAATGCATATCGGCTTCCTCCGTGATGGTTCCTATCATCACAAGACGTCCCTTGAGCAGGGCTTTGTTCTGCATGATGGAATCAAATCTCACAATGGGGAATTCAGTATTGGAATAGAGAATTGTACGCTTGTTGTTTTTTTCCGCCTCAGGTTTCTTGCCCATATATTTACATGCAGCCAGATAAGGCATGGAGAAATAGGTAGCGGTGTCAAGTTTCTGTGAGATGGTGAAATCGCGAAGATAGCCGTTGTTCACGTTGGTGGGGACATTACTGTATGCCCATGAATAATCACCGAAGGGCTCGAAGAACGATTTGATACAACTCACGAACTTTCCCCGTTCTGTGTTGGAAGCAATGAGCTTGCAGGAAAGAACGCTATTGGGCAGTAGGTCGAAGGCCCCGATGAGTGCGGCATTGGCAGCGAGGTCTTCTCCTTCCTTCTCGAAAATCAAGTCCACCATCACTGCCTTAGGCTCACAAGCAGCCACTTGTTCTATTGTCTGGGCTATCTCCCCGCGGTCATATTGTTCGGTGATGTCCACTAGTGTGATGTCGTCGCTCCAGTCAGGATGTCCACCCATGCGCTGAATGGCGAAGTAGATGTCGGTCATCTTGAATTCGCTCAAGGCTCTCTGCACAGGATCGAAGATGGAGAAATTCACGAACAATAACGCCCAGAATCCCGCGATGACCCATGCCAAGATGACCACCATGATATGGTCACGGTGGAAAATGAGATGAAGGTTTTCCTTCACCCAGTTCTTGATGAATCTAATCAATTTCATCAGTCTCGTTAATTATAGTGGTTGAATTCTTTTCTTTTAGCTTTCTTCTTTCTCTTTCCTTTTCTTTTAGTTCTCTGCGTAACTTTAATTCATCCAGATATCCAGCAGTAATGATACCTGAGGGCAAAGCGATGATGGCGATGCCCACCAGTGCTGAGATCATACTGATGAAACGTCCAATATGTGAGATGGGATAGATATCGCCGTATCCCACAGTGGTTAACGTACAGGCTGCCCAGTAGAAGGCATCGAAGAATGTAGGGAAAAGATAGGTTCCCGTAGCAGGATTAATCTCTTCTTCGGCATTGAACATGATGAGGGCAGTGATGAAGATGTATAGTAGTGAGAGCGATACCACAGTCCATAGCATTTTACGCTGCTTCTTGATGACGCTCGTGATGGTTTCCAGAGGTTCAAAATAGCGGATGAACTTGATGACGCGCAGTATCTTCAGCAGTCGTGGAATACGGGCTGTCTTGAAGGTGGGACTGAGCAGATGGATGGTGGGGAGAATTGACAGCAGGTCAACGATGGCCATGAAGGTGAATGGATAGATAAAGAACGAAGCCTTTCCTTTCTTCAGGTCATAGTCTGCCGTTATCCATCTCAGGATATAGTCAATGATAAAAAGTATTGCGGGGATAACATCGAAGTACCAGAAGATTTCATATTTTGCACGAAACATCAAGGGCGTAATGCTTACCAGAATGGCTACAAACATCACACCGTGATAGGCATTGGACCAAACGTTGTCTTCATGCAGATCGAAAGGCCCGATCAGTTCATATATCTGTCTCCTGATATTCATGGTGCGCCTGACAGGACTCGAACCTGCACGTCAGGAAACACTAGATCCTAAGTCTAGCGCGTCTACCAATTCCGCCACAGGCGCATTCCGTGGGCAAAGTTACATTATTTTTATGAATTTGCCAAAATTATTGGCAATTAGTTACTTTTATGGTTAAGGTTTTAGGGTCAAGATGGATGCCTGGACGGTCGATAAAGTGGCTAAGCGATCCGTTGGTTGCCAGTTCAATAGGTGTTCCGATGATGAGATCGGTGGCATCAGAGGTATCCTTGGTCATCAACCACAGTTCATCAGCAATCTGGAGTGCCAGTTCCATATCGTGGGTGGAGAGAAAGATGGTCTTCTCTGTTTCACGGGCCAGACGGCGTAGCAGCGTGAGCATTTCCACCTTTGAAGGATAATCCAAGAAAGCCGTGGGCTCATCAAGATAGATGACGGGCGTCTGCTGGGCTAAAGCCTTGGCAATCATGGTTTTCTGGCGTTCACCGTCGGAGAGTGTCTGGATCAAACGGTCCTTCAGCGATTCAATGCCTACCAGCTGGAGACTTTCTGCAACAATCTGTTTGTCATCGTTATTAAGACGTCCCCAGAAACCCGTGTAAGGGCTGCGACCCAGTCCTACGAGTTCGAAAACGGTCATGTTCTGCACATCTGGTTTCTCTGTAAGTACAACACCAATCAGACGTGAAAGCACTTTTTCCTGACATCTTGTCATTGGATGTGCCGAGATGAGAATGGGAGCATGAGACGGATTCTGAATAGTGATTTCACCAGCAAGGGGGGGCTGGAAGGCAGAGAGCGTACGGAGGAGGGTGCTCTTACCTATGCCGTTGGCACCGATAAGGCAGGTGAGACGTCCACTATGGAGGGTGGCGTTGATGTCAGAGGCTACCACTTTCTCGTTGTTTTTCTGCTGATAGCCTATGGTGAGGTTTTTGAGTTCTATCATTTACAGAGATTTCAAATTTCAAGCTATTTATTGAGAAGTCGGCGGGCATATTCTATGATCGTGTCTTTTCCACGCAGGAAATCCTCCCTTGTGATATTGACATAGTGATCGGGAGCAATGCCGAATTCCGTGCTCTGTTTATCACGGTCGTACATGGGACAGGCGGAAAAGCGTACGCCCCATCCGTTTGGAAGTTCGCTACTGAAGGGAAGACCGGCACCACCGCCTGTATGATCGCCCACAATGGTAACGAGCGGACAGCATTTCATGTATTTCGTGAATTCGTTCGCAGCACTATACACCTGACGGTTGGTGAGCAGCATGGCGCGTTTCTGCCATCGCAGGCCATTCGAAGGTTTAAGACGCTGTTCTTCAAAGTCGGAAAAGTCCTGATGGCCTGTTCCCGTCTTATGTTGCATGTAGCCCACTAACGTCTCTTCATTGATAAAACGGGCTGCAAAGGTTTCGGCATCGGTAAGCAGACCGCCGCTATTGTCACGGATGTCGATGATGAGGCCGTTGCAAGGTGCTAAATAAGAGAGCACATTGTCAAGATTGCCCCCACCGATGGCACTATCGAAAGAAGCACAGCGCACATAGCCGATATTATCGTCGAGTATGCGGTAACGGAGGGGACCGGCAATCTGATAGTCGGTTCCCATATACTTATGATAGATGGTGTCGCTGAAATTGGAAGGATAGTCCTCGTGCCAGCTCCAGTTGCGCCCCACATCAAAAGAGGAATAGAGATTTACGTGACCGTCCCTTACTTCGGAAAGCATATTCGCCAGCACTTCGAAGAGTTGGGCGCTTGACATGCCTTCATTAACTTGCGGGGCATATTTGGCGTGGATGGCATTCCAGTCAATGTTTTTCTCGGCAAAGAAACAATAGTGTTGGTCCATAATGTTCCACAGAGCCTCGAAATTGCCACGGGGATTGTTGTCGTATTCTTCTTCATTGACACAGGAGGTGAAAATGAAAAATGAAGAAAGAATAAGGTAAAATGCGGTGCATGGCAATAAGCGATGGGCAATCCTATTCTTTATCCCTGCAGGGCGATTCAAAAGTGATTTCCTTTTCTTCATTTTTGATTCTTCAATTTAAAGATTTGGAAACGATGCACATAACCGAGAATGAGAAGATGACTGTAGGTGTGGTATTTCAGGTTGTTGACCTTCGCCTGCTCATAGTCGCCGAGATAACCTATGCGGAACATGTCGTTCTTGATGGTGAAATCGAAACTCAGCATCTGCCGTAGGGTGGGAGCGTTGACAGGAGTGGTAACCACAATGTTGTGGTCGTAGTTTCCTTTTGAGAATAGTTCGTAATAACTCTGACCGTAGTTGGGACTGAAAAGAACACCCAGAAGCGGGACAGACAGTTCATATTGAAGGGCGGCGGGCTTTCTCTTGATGGTGAAATGATAGCGGGCGGAACCGCTGGGGGCCAAATTCAGGTAAGCACGTGCCTGAGCAGGATTGTTGCCATTACGTGTGTTATAGAGGAAGCCGAGTCCTATTTCAGCCTGTCCGCCAGCTCTCAATTCCAGACGATTGGCACAGAAATGCCAATGATGCTGGAGGGCATAGGTAAACGAGTAGAGACCGTAGATGTAGCTCGCGTCCTCAGAACGGGGCTTGCCATAAGAAAGCAAAGCCTGATGGGTGAGCAGGGAAGTCCAGCGAGGGGTTTCCGAAGGACAGGGGTAATCGGCATCTTTCAACGATTCCGGATTTATTTTCCAGCTTTCCATTTGGTCGATGAAGCGGAGTTCCAGTCCTGTGTATTGTTCGGGAGAAAGATAAGTATCGAGGATGTTATTGGAACCGATACTTATCATCTTGATATCGGTGACTTCTTTCTGGGCACATAATGGCAGTGCCTGCATCAGGGATGCAAGCACTATCATGAGTATGGAGCGTGTCTTTCTCATTCTTTATCAAAATCGTCAAAGAGACTGAGCTGGCCGGTGTCTTTCTTGCGGGAAGACTTCTTAGCGTGCTTGGGGGGAATGGAAGGCTCGGAGTTATCGGAGTTGTCTGAATTGTCGGAGGAATTAGATTCTTCCGGAATTTCCGGGTTTTCCGGGTTTTCCGGAGTTTCTGTCTCTTCCTGGATAACAGGCTCTTCCGTAGCTTCTTGTTCTTCCGGTTCCTCGGGCTCTTCGGGGGATTCTTCAGGCTCGGCGGGCTTTTCCGGGAAACGGGTGGGTTCGAGTTCTTCGATGGTGGCGATGGCGTAGGTGGTGAGACGCTTGCCGCGGGCCTTGTATCCTTTAACGCCTACGAAATCCTCGGCCTCTATTTCCATCGGGTCGCGGAAGGCATCGTTACCGCCGAAGGTTACCTTGATACGGGGGTAAACCTGATCGGTAAGCAGCACCAGACGGGAGTTGATGTTCTCCGAAAGCCAGTTCTGTTTGCGCTTCGACGCATCCATGAGGAAACGCTTCAAGTAGGGATAGCCCTGCTGATCTGCATCGAAGAGAATGGCAGTCCATACTTTGTCAGGCTGGTATTTCTCCAGTCGGAGGATGTTGTCCTCATAGTGGTTGTTCAGGTCGAAGTTGGTCAGATAGAAGTCGCCGTTATCGAGAATGACGAGAATCTGGTCTTCGTCGTTGAACTCGCCCAAATAGTTGCCGTGCTCGTCGTAGTTAAGGCGTTTGACATCAGGATCGAACCATACCTTCCGACCGCCTAACGTGCTGTGGCCGTGGCTCTTCAGCGAAATGCGGCTGATGGGGTGCTTCGACAACAGGTTACCCTTTGAGGCGCGTCCCTTGATAATCACTTCCGAGAAATCTTTCTCGAGGAATAGTTTCTTGGCCTTTGCTGTCGGATCGAGAGTAATCTTGATGATCTCAGCCTCGCCATTGGGATTGGACGTGAAATAAACGACGCGGGAGTTGGGTGTGCCTTGTGTGAGGTCGTACTCCTTGTCACGAGTCATCGAAGTCACGTTGAAACGCTTGATGAAATACTGTCCCTGACGACCGTCGCGGTAAACCACATTATAGATGGTACGGCTGTCGTTCTTCTTGAATACCGCCACATGGAGGATATTCTTGCCCACAAAGACCTTCTCGGCCACACGGATTACCTTGTATCTTCCATCTTTGTAGAAAATGATGATATCGTCGAGATCGGAACAGTTGCAGACAAATTCATCCTTCTTCATACCCGTTCCGATGAAGCCGTCCTGACGGTTGATGTAGAGCTTTTCGTTGGCTTCCACCACCTTGGCAGCCTCAATGGTGTCGAAACTTTTGATTTCCGTGAGACGCGGATGCTCCTTTCCGTACTTTTCCTTGAGATACTGGAACCAGTCGGCCGTCACTTCCGTCATGTTCGAAAGCTTACGGTCAATCTCCTCGATTTCGTCTTTGATGCGTGCAATCAGTTCATCGGCCTTGTCCTTCGAGAACTTGGCGATGCGCTGCATCTTGATTTCGAGCAGACGGAGGATGTCGTCCTTGGTCACCTCGCGAATCATCTGCGGATAGAAAGGCGTCAGCCGTTCGTCGATGTATTCGCAAAGTTCGTCGGTGCTGTTGGCATTCTCAAACGGACGTCCCTTATAGATACGCTCCTCGATAAAGATTTTTTCCAATGATGCGAAATGCATCTGTTCCAGCAATTCGTGCTTGCGGATCTCCAGTTCGCGGCGCAAAAGTCCCATCGTGCGGTCCACCGAATGGCGGAGCACATCGCTGATGGTGAGGAACTGCGGCTTGTTGTCCTCAATGACGCAACAGTTGGGAGAGAGGTTGATCTCGCAATCCGAGAATGCATAGAGCGCATCGATGGTCTTGTCGCTGGAAACACCCGGCGAGAGATGCACCTGAATCTCGACGTTTGCCGAGGTGAGATCGGTCACGTTCTTGGCTTTGATTTTCCCCTTTTCAATAGCCTTCGTAATGCTTTCGCAAAGCGTGGAGACCGTCTTGGTAAACGGCAGGTCGCGGATAACGAGAGTTTTGTTGTCGAGCTTCTCAATTTTGGCACGGACTTTTAAAACGCCGCCACGTTGTCCGTCGTTGTATTTCGAAACATCTATTGAACCTCCCGTTGGGAAGTCAGGATAGAGCTGGAACTCCTTTCCATGCAGGTATTTGATGGCGGCATCGCAGATGTCGTTGAAGTTATGAGGCAAAATCTTCGACGAGAGTCCGACGGCAATACCTTCGGCTCCCTGTGCCAGTAGCAAGGGGAATTTGGCGGGAAGTGTGATAGGCTCCTTGTTGCGGCCGTCGTAGGAAAGCTGCCAGTCGGTGGTCTTGGGGTTGAAAACCACGTCGAGGGCGAACTTCGAAAGCCGTGCCTCAATGTATCGGGGCGCTGCGGCACGGTCGCCCGTAAGGATATTTCCCCAGTTTCCCTGCGTGTCGATAAGCAGGTCTTTCTGTCCCATCTGTACGAGGGCGTCACCGATGGAGGCGTCGCCGTGAGGGTGGAACTGCATAGTATGGCCCACGATATTGGCCACCTTGTTATAGCGCCCGTCGTCCATACGCTTCATGGAGTGCAGGATACGGCGCTGAACGGGCTTCAGACCGTCTTCGATATGGGGAACGGCACGCTCCAGGATTACGTAGGAAGCGTAATCCAGGAACCAATTCTGATACATGCCGCTGAGATGGTGTACGACAGCGGCATCAAATCGGTTCACGGGTTTATAGTCGGAATGGGCTTCGCTCCCGGCAGTGGCATTCGATGAAGCGCCTTCTTCTACTGGGTCTTCGCCGGGTTGTTCTTCATTGTTTAGAGTAATATCTTTTTTCTCGTCGTCCATGATTCTTGAATTGTGAGTGCAAATATACTAAAATTCTGCGAAACCGCCAAATTCTAAATGTAAAGTAACCGTGTTTTTTCAAATAAATTCTGAATCTGAGCGCCATAGCTTTCGTGAAATCCAGCAGTCGTCAGAAGGTCGTCAAATACCGAAGCTACGAGCGTTTTCACAAGTGGTTGTGAATCAGATGATTGCCCTGCAGGCGGGATTTTGAGCGGATTCACGGATTGTCTCTTTGCGGTGGAAGCAATGTAAGAATGCCCTGGAAGCGAGGTTGTTATGCCTTAGAAACAAGGCTTCTACTGCGTGGAGACAAGGCCAAAAATAACATTTCACCTCTTCATCGATGAAGTTTTCTCCTAAAAGCATCGCATTTTTGTATTCTGAAGATGAGGCAGACTGCTGGTTTGCAAAAACTGGCTGTTGAGAAAATTTACCACAAGAAAGACTCTCTCGGAGAAGTATTTCGTCTAATTTAACGTTCGCATGTGCGTGAAATAGGAAAAAAAGCTGTACCTTTGCCAAAAGTTTTTGGCGAAGGTACTTTCGCTCGACAATTAAAATAAAAGAACTTTTATTTTGTATTGTGCTCGCTTAATCGTACCTTTGCATCCAAATTTCGAAATATATCATTTAAACAATGGCACAAGAAGACGTTTTCAAGAAAATTGTGAGCCACTGCAAAGAGTATGGCTTCGTGTTTCCAAGTAGTGAAATCTATGACGGTCTGGGCGCTGTTTACGACTATGGTCAGAACGGCGTTGAGCTGAAAAATAATATCAAACAGTATTGGTGGAAGTCAATGGTGCTGCTCCATGACAACATCGTGGGTATCGACAGCGCTATCTTTATGCACCCCACCATCTGGAAGGCCTCAGGTCACGTGGACGCTTTCAACGATCCCCTCATCGATAACCGCGATTCCAAGAAGCGCTATCGCGCCGACGTGCTCATCGAGGAGCAGATAGCCAAGTACGATGAAAAGATTGAGAAGGAAGTGTCTAAGGCCCGCAAGCGCTTCGGCGACAGCTTCGATGAGGCTAAATTTATGGAGACATCAGAGCACGTGAAGGAACATGTGGCTAAGCGCGACGCCCTTCATGCCCGCTATGCTGCCGCCATGCAGGGACCTGATCTTGACGAGCTGAAGCAGATTATCCTCGACGAAGGCATCGTGGATCCTATCAGCGGTACGAAGAACTGGACCGATGTGCGTCAGTTCAACCTGATGTTCTCAACGGAAATGGGTGCTTCTGCCGATGCTTCCATGAAGATTTATCTTCGTCCGGAGACCGCTCAGGGTATCTTTGTGAACTACCTGAACGTGCAGAAGACAGGCCGTATGAAGATTCCTTTCGGTATTGCACAGATTGGTAAGGCCTTCCGCAATGAGATTGTGGCACGTCAGTTCATCTTCCGTATGCGTGAGTTTGAGCAGATGGAGATGCAGTTCTTCGTGAAGCCCGGCACAGAACTCGACTGGTTCCCGAAGTGGAAGCAGACGCGTATGGCCTGGCACCAGGCTCTCGGATTCGGTGCTGAGAACTACCGTTTCCACGATCACGATAAGCTGGCTCACTATGCCAATGCCGCTACTGACATCGAGTTCAAGATGCCATTTGGCTTCAAGGAAGTGGAAGGTATCCATTCACGCACGAACTTCGACCTCTCGCAGCATCAGAAGTTCAGCGGTAAGAAGATTGAATACTTCGATCCTCAGACCAACGAAAGCTATACGCCGTTTGTCATCGAGACCTCTATTGGAGTGGACCGCATGTTCCTTTCTATCATGTGCCACGCCTACACGGAGGAGAAACTGGAGAACGGCGAAAGCCGCGTAGTGTTGAAGTTGCCTGCAGCTTTGGCTCCTACGAAACTGGCCGTTTTGCCACTCGTGAAGAAAGGCGGACTGCCCGAGAAGGCCCGCGAGATTATCGACAACCTCAAGTTCCACTTCAACTGCACCTACGATGAGAAGGACACCATCGGAAAGCGTTATCGCCGTCAGGATGCCATCGGTACTCCTTACTGCGTAACCGTGGATTACGACACCCTGGAGGACAATTGCGTGACCCTGCGTAACCGCGACACGATGGAGCAGGAACGCGTTTCTATCGACCAGTTGCTTGGTTTGATTGAGGATAAGGTAAGCATTGTCTCGCTGTTGAAAAAGATTCAGTAAAATAGCAAATGAACAAGAAGCAATTCCTGAGAAAGGCCTTTATGCTGGTGGGCGCCGTCGTTTCGCTCTCGCTCTTTTCGGCTTGTAGTGAGTCGGATGGCGATGTGACGGATGATTTCGCCGACTGGCAGCAAAAGAACGATACCTATTTTAATAAGGTATATACGGAGGCGCAGAATGCCGTGAAGTCTGGAAGTACGGAGTGGAAGGTGATGACCAAGTGGTCTATCAACGAAGCTTCTGCACAGGCCACAGACCATATTGTAGCGAAAGTACTGCAGAAAGGAGAGGGTACCGTAAGTCCTGTCTTCACCGATTATGTGAACGTACATTACCGTGGCCGCCTGATTCCTACCGCGAGTTATCCCGAAGGTCGTGTCTTTGATCAGTCGTTTACTTCCCAAGAGCTGAATACGCAGACAGCTTATCCTACATATTTTCAGATTAATAATCTGACTGACGGGTTTGCTACAGCCCTGCAATACATGCATGTAGGCGACTATTGGCGCGTGTATGTTCCTTATGCATTAGGCTATGGTGCGGCTACAAAGGATAATATTCCAGCTTATAGCACGCTGGTCTTTGACATCTATCTTTGTCGCTTTAGTGCAGATGATAGGGATGTAATATCTTGGAAAGCAAAGGAAAACACCTGGATTGAATAGCTGAAAAGCTGCTATAAAACACCAAAAATAGCGCTGTGTGCGCACACAGCTGCTTGATTTCGGTCAAGAATTATGCTATTTTTGGTGTTTTTTGTGCCCTAATCCATTGTCGGTTTTGAAATACGTTGTACCTTTGCATCGTCAAAAGGAAAAAAGACATAGGTTTTTAGTTATTAGGTGAAGATTGTTATTATTAGGTTTTTAGTTAGGTAAGTTAAGATTGTTTCATAGGTTATTAGTAGTTAGGTTAGAAGATTATTCAGGACAGTAGGTCTTAGTTAAGGAATAAGAAAGATTGAAATTCAGTGATAACACGATGCCCGTGAGGGTCCAGTGAAATAAAGTTTTTAGGGAATTATAAAAAGATTGTTTAATTTAAAGTTAAAGAAAGGGTAACATTATGACTATTACAGTAGCATTAGTTTTGTTAGCAACAACAGTGTTTGCTATGGATTTAACGATGGAGCATAGAATTTAAGACGTGACTCCTTAATTTAAAAAAAGAAAAGACTATTCAGTAAATAACTTAAGTGCGGCTGCTCATGATGAGCAGCCTTTTTTTTGTATCTCATTGAAAATTCTTCATTCTTCACTTTTATTACTAACTTTACGTCGCTTCGCTCCGTGAAATTAGGCTGCACTCAGGAAAAATTCAAGTAAATATGGTTTTTCCATTCGTTTGGATATATTTCTTCCGCTCAAGAAAACAAAAATATTTGTTTTCTCTTCGCTTACTCGAAATTTTACACTAATTTTGCAGCCCATGCTATCCAAGAAAAAGAGCGACGAACTGCTGGAGATGATCCGCAATAAGCAGGAAATGACGGGCAATCAGAAGATGAATCTGATAGTTCAGCTCTCTATTCCCTCCATTTTAGCGCAGATATCGAGCATCCTGATGTTCTATATCGATGCAGCTATGGTGGGTTCTTTGGGTGCGGAAGCATCGGCGGCTATCGGTTTGGTAGAGAGCACGATGTGGCTTTTCGGAGCCTTGACAGGCTCCGTTGCTATGGGTTTCTCTGTTCAAGTGGCCCATTTTATAGGAGCCAGCGATTTCCGGCAGGCACGAGAGGTGTTCCGTCAGAGCATTATGGCCTCGGCAATTTTTGCCTTGGTGTTGGGAGCTGCTGCCCTGGCAATTTCAGGACCGCTTCCTATCTGGTTGGGTGGTACGGAGGAAATTCATCGCGATTCGTCTATTTATTTCGGCATTTATGCGCTTTGCATGCCCTTTATGATGATGCGCAACATCGCTTCGGGGATGCTTAAATGTGCCGGTAACATGCGCATTCCCAGCATTCTTAGCGTGTTGATGTGCATCTTGGACGTGGTTTTCAACTACATCTGCATCTTCGTTTTCCATCTCGGCGTGGTAGGTGCTGCTTTGGGAACAGCACTTTCCTTTATTATTATCGGAGTATGGATGATGTGGTTCTCAGTATTCCGCTCTTCCGAATTGTCACTAAACCAGGAACCCGGTGTCTGGCGTTTCCAGTGGGAATATATCCGTAATGCCATCAAGATAGGTTCGCCGATGGCCGCCCAGAATATGCTGATGAGTGGTGCTCAGATTGTCAGTACGATGATTGTGGCTCCTTTGGGAGTGATGTCTATTGCCGCTAATTCCTTTGCCGTCACGGCTGAGAGCCTATGTTATATGCCTGGCTATGGTATCGGTGAGGCTGCCACAACGCTCGTAGGACAGAGCATAGGTGCCCGTCAAGGGAATCTGGCGAAGAGTTTTGCGCGTATGACCATCTTTCTGGGTATGGCTGTGATGGCCTTGATGGGAGTGGTGATGTGGATTTTTGCCCCCGAAATGATTGGTTTCCTGTCGCCTGTGGCAGAAATTCGCAGTCTTGGTACCGAAGCTTTACGCATTGAAGCATGGGCTGAACCCTTCTTTGCCGCCTCCATCGTGAGTTATAGTATCTGCGTTGGTGCCGGTGACACGTTCAAGCCCGCCTTGATGAATCTCGGCAGTATGTGGCTCGTACGCCTGACGTTGGCTGCTGCTTTGGCACCTGTTTACGGACTTGCGGGTGTTTGGACGGCCATGGCTATTGAACTCACTTTCCGCGGGCTCATCTTCTTATGGAGAATCTTCAGTGGGAAATGGCTGAACAGTTTCCGTCAGGCTACCTGAAGACGCGGTCGCTAAAGGTATGTTCCCTTTATCTTTTTGTCATTTTTATTCGCTTTAAGGTACAATCCGTTCGTTTTTAGCCGAACAACGGTAAGAGGTGTAAATGATGTTCATGACAACCCTTTCAGGATTTCTTCAAGGGCTGATTTATGTCGTCCTGGTATGATGATGTGATGATTGCCGATAGGATTTGTCAGGAAATATTGTGTTTGTGAAGGGTCATCAAGTCGGATAATCTGCTGTGTGCGACAAAGATCGGGCTGTGCCTGATTATCTGTTAATTCACCTTCCTGAATATAATTCCTGGAGAGATTGCCAGAAACTTTGAAGAGGGTGACAGAACCAGGTTTCATATACCCACGGATGCCAACACCGATGCCCGATTCAAAGTGGGTGTCCAGTTCGAAGCGTTCTACCATATTCAGCGGAATGGTACAATGGGCAAAGAGCATCTCCCCTGTTTCGGGATTGATGCGGGCAGGATTGGCTTGGAATCCGGAGACTCCCGTGAGTGCACGAGAAATCATCATGGACAGCATGGCTGGCACGTCGCCTTCACATCCTGCCACATAACCCTCGCTGTTCAGTTTGGCCAAAGCCAGACATCCCGTATTCTTTACGGCCGAAAGCAAATCAAAGCAGCGGAGCGTGAAACCTTGAAGCTGATAACGTTCTGTCAATTGTTTTAAGGCCAGATAATTTTGATTGGCTCCAGGTAAAGCCTGTTGTATCTTTTCTGTTTCAGAAGATTCTTTGGGGGGTGTCATAGGGGTAGAGCCAAGAGTTTCCAGCAGTTCCTTCATAGGGATATCTATCAATTCGATGCCTAACAAACTTTTCACCCGTTCATAATCGGCAGCACTTGATATAAGCCAGTCAGAAGGTTCACCGATGACTCCTAGGCGACAACCTTTCAGTCTTGTCTTTGCAGAGGCTGCTTGCGTTAATAAATCAATGCGCCGTTTAATATAGTCGACACTACCATGAATGATTTCTCCTTGCAGCTGATGCTGGCGTAAGTAGGAAAGAATCTCCATGGAGGCTGCAAGTGAATTGCTTTTTCCGGAAGTCAACAAATAAAACGGGTGGGAACTTCGTTTCTGCAGCTCCGGCAGCAATTGGCGGAAAATGCCTTCAGTGCCTCCTGTCCGAACATAAATCAAACTGAGCGTATGACTCCCATAATCGGAAAAATCCTCTCCCCGAAAGTCATATTCTATGTTGAGGCTGCCCAGGAATAATCTTGTGACAGCGGCAATGGCTTCTTCATCATGAAGCGTGGAAGTGATGGTATAGATAGCAATATTCATAGGTGTATTATTCTTTCAAGTCGTTAGACATCCAGTATTTTCGTTCTTTTTCATCCATTTTCTCTATGGCATATCGTAGTGTGGTACGGGGCATTTCATGCACGTGTTGGCGAAGGAAATCCCGCAACAGATCCATACTCACTCGTTTTCCCATTTCACGGAGCATCCAGCCCACAGCCTTATGCATAAGGTCGTGAGGATGGAGAAGTAGTTTCTCTGCATAGCGCAAACAATAACTTGGGTCGCCTTGCTCTGAGGTCTTCCATGTACAGACGATACTCATTCGTTGTCGCCACAGATTGTCGCTCATAGCCAAAGAATCAAGAATCTGTAGTTTCGACTCCTTTATCTTTGTGGGTAGCAAGAGCCAGTGTCCCAGTATTTTGGGAGCCGAGAGATCTACCAGATCCCAGTTATTAGCTTGTTCTGCATGGTCAAGATACATTTTCAGTATTTCATCACGCTTTGAGATGGCCTTCTCATCATTGATGAGTTTAGGTTTTGTCAGAGCTTCAAACTTCTCTACGAGAATCAGCAGTCCGCATAACCTTACCTCATGCCAGCGGTTCATCAATAGTGTAGGAACCTCCTCAAGTGGCAGCTCTTTCACCTCTTTGACAATCTTCCGGGTCTGTGGCACTTTAAGTCCCAGGAATTCATCCCCCTCACCGTATTCTCCCGGTTGAGTTTTAAAGAATCCCATCAGGACTTCCTGCTGCGCTTCGTTGCGCATTGCCTCCATACGAGTAATAATATCTTCAGCCTTCATTTGCTTGCAAAGTTACGATTAAGTGAGTGAAAATGCAAATTTATTTGTATTTTTCCGAGCACTAGTAACTTATGCAAAGTTACGAAAAATCCTTATCTGTGCAAATTGTGCAAAAAAAATAGTGCCAAGCTGATAGCTTAGCACTATTTCTTATTGATAGAATGAAAACGTTTACTTCACCTCCTCAAATCTAAACATTATTGTATATCAATTATTTACAAACATACGTAAACGATAAGAGAATGTAAAGAAGGCTATTAGGCCAAACAAAAATAGGAATCGAGAATTACGTTTTTTATGATTCTAGCCGAGCACCTACTTCTGATGGATTGATGTTTATCTATATGCATTTGACATCTTTTTTTATATAAACGATAACTACAGTTCTAAGTGTTGAGAATTTTGAGCGCTTCGCTGTTGGATAAGACTCCTAATAAGGAACACTTTACCAAGAAACCTGGGTATGTTGCTGATGATGGTCAATTGACTCTTAATTTTATTTAGTGGACACTACTGATATTTCTTAACCTTTATATTGTAGTTGTGTATAGCTTCGCTCTGTAGAAACGAATCTGGCAGATAGTTGAGGATATTTTAGTCTAAGTCATAATTGAAACCAAATCGAATTAATATAAATTAACAAGACCAACGCTGCTTTTAAATGTTTTTTTTCTTTAAACTCATGTTTTTTTTATATCTTTGCATTTAAAATTAAGCCTAGAAACTCAATAAGTAGCTTTTACATAACATAAGAAGTTTTATTATCAAATTCTAACTGTCTATGAAAAAGAAAATATTTGTATGCCTAGTATTGGTCATTGCGTTATTGACAAAAGCAAATTTAGCACAAGCGGACAATAATCAGAAAATTAGTGGAAGTTCGTTTGTTTATTTGGAAAAGACATTTCCCAAACTGACAGATATTTATAAAAGTGAACTGCAAAATTGCAATACGCATTACATTTTTGCAGTTGATGTTTCTGGTTCTATGATTAAATACAATGAAATAGTGACGCCAGCCCTTCAAGCCTTTGCCCAAGCCTTACCGTCAGGAGAACAAGTCTCCATAATACCATTTGGTACAGAAGCAAAAGAAAACACCCCGGGATTGTGTTGCAAGATACAGGATGACGCTCAAAAACAGGTTCTATCAACTGCATTATCTTCTTTGTATGTAAATGATGGCTATACTCCAGAATTCCGCCACAATACAGACGTGAACAAGGCAGTTGCGGCGGTGAACAAAGCCATACTTAATAACCAGGAAGTCCAGATGAATGTGGTGGTGATAATCACCGACTTCTTGAATGATCTGCCAGGTGTGGGGGAACAGAAACTGAAAGCAGCCGATCTTGATAAACTCAATAAAGATTTTGACAATGTTACCGAAAACACCTTTACGCGTGTCGTTGCCATGCAGTTACCCAAAGCGGGAACTGGCGCTGGATTCTGTCTTGATCAGTTACAAGAGTCCGTGTTCTGCAACACCTCAATCACCAAGAAATTCGATGTGATACAAGCCATTAAGGACAAGAATGCCATTTCACACTGGTTTGAGCAATTGTCTCGCGACATTATGACTGAGAAGCTGAGGGCTGTTATCCAGCTTGATAACGAAAGAAATCTACGGCCTTCTCTAAAAACCAAGATCGATATTGATGGTAACACAAGAGCTGAAATACACTGGACACCGAACAAACTCTATCAACAAATAAAAATAGATGAGACAAAGACAGACGAAGGCTCAGACTACATCTTTGAAAATAATAAAGAGGTGTGGCAGACCACTCCAGACACAGCTCTTATTGATTTGAAATTAGGAAAACTAGTTAATAAGAAGTGGGGACTACGTCGCTTTAACGAAAAACTGAACATAGGGATGTCACTTCCAACTCCTTATGATGATGAACTGAAGAAACTAAGCATTGACAAACCCATTCAGGCAACATCAGATAAACAAAGCGGATGGTTGTTCACCTTCTTCCTGCCGTTCTGGTTAACTGTGCTTTTGGCCTTCTTACTTCTCGCGTACATATTTCTAATTATTAAGGCCATCAAAAGAAATGCTTCAGAATCGTTCCGCGGAACAGTTGACATTTATGACAAAGTAGGACGTCAGATTGGCAGCACCATTATGGTCAAGTGTAAGGGAAAAACATTCCTAATCGGCGATGGAGGTACAAACGGATGCCAAGTGAACGGCGCATCATGGACCGTATCCGTTGAAAAGACTACCTATTCACCTTTGCTTGTCTTCAAGAAGCCTAACTTCTTTTGGAAAGCCAAGAAAGGCTTTGCTAAATCAGGCAACAAACAAAGAGGGTATCTAGGAAGATATGGAAACGGGAAAAAACTTGTCAACATCGAATGTGGATCTTCTTACGATGCCATTACTAACAGCATAACTATCAGATTAAATAACAAATAACATTTCCTTTATCATTATGGCAAACGAGAAACATATCTTTATCGGTATTGGCGGTTCTGGCTGTCAGACCGTTTCTCAGATCAAATCTAAGGTCTATGAGAAAAGATTCAAGGAGGCAACAGCTTCCAAGACACGTCTTCAGGCAATGAACGACAGTTACAGGTTCTTGTTTATTGACACGGATCAGCGTGACATTGACGAGGCGAACAAACGAAATCGTGAGAGTTTTGAACAGGGTAAAGTACCCTTCATCAGTCCACAGACAGACTTAATCAACTTAGGCCGTGCCAACCCACAGGCCATTTACTATGAGGCCAAGCAGGATCCGCATACGCTCATTAACAAGCGTATTCTTGAAGCCTGCTCACCAGAATTGGCTGTCAAGATTCCCGACCAGCCATTGGCTTTCGGTGCAGGTGCTTTCCGAATGAAGAGCCGCATTGCTTTCGCCCATGCATTGACTGACTTCCAGAACAAACTTCAGGCTGCCATCTCTTCCCTCAATGACGTAAAGACCGTCGGTGGTGAAGACTGCATCATCTACTACTGGGTCGTAGGTTCTACCCTCGGAGGTACGGGTTCAGGTATCTTCAATGATGTCCTTTATCACGTGAATCAGATTCACCATCAGGTAGTCGGCAATGGAGATCCCCAGCTCGTATTGACCATGTATATGCCCAAGGTATATATCGACAGTAACTCTACAGAAGAGAAATACACACTCAATGCCTATGGTGTGTTCACAGAACTGCAGGCTTTCAAAAAGATGAGTTATGAACCCAAGCAGAACATGGTGATGCACCGTCTTGCTTTCCAAAACGACTACAACCTTATCGATAACGAACGTCGCTACTGCCCATTCTACTATCTGATTCCCATAGACATTCAGACAGACAAGGGTACCAGCCTCGGTACAACTCGCACTATGTATCGCAACACTGCCGAGATGCTTTACCACTTACACCACGGCAAGGCAGGTGCCACCTTCCGCTCCGACATCGATAACTATATGAACGATATCATGGAGCGTAGCCATGAGGACTTCCTTGTTCCTATGGGTTATGTTTCTTTGCAAAAGCCTCAAGAGCAGTTCGCTAAATATATGCGGACTCGCCTTAAGAGAGATGTCCTTAAGAGTTGGCTGCTTTGCGACAATGAAAAGCAAGCTAAAGTGGAGAAGAGTGAGGTGGAAAACCTTTATAAGTTATTCTTTAAAGAACTTATTCCAGAAGGAGAATCTGTAGCTAGCCAATTACTTGGGAACAATAAGAATCTTAAGAACAAGATTCAAAGCATGGATCCTGGAGACAAATTAGATGAAGAATTTGATTTTTCTTCCATAAAGTCAGCTTTATCTCATATTGAGAATATTTTCCAAAATGAGAGAGCAGACGAGAAACGCAATAAATATAAAAAAATGCTCATTGATGGTATTTGGAAACAAGCTGAGGATTTGATTCGAAGCTATGGCATTAGCTATACCATTAATGCAATCAAAAAAGTGCGCGACTTGTTAAGAAGTCGATATGCTGCCGAGGAAACTGGAAATGAAGAATTGCAAATCCTATCTATTGACAGACGCAAACAAGAACTCTCAAACAAAGCTCAAAAGCTTGAAGAATTGAGCGAGGACGCCTCGAATATCACAGGTATGGAGCATGTTAACAAAAAGTCAAATAAGAATAAAGTAGAACAATATAAACAAGAAGTTCTGCAATATATTGATGAATTTGTTAACTTACAGGTTGATGATTGGTCACACGACTTAAAGAGGGATTTCCAGAATGATGACAAAAACGATGAACTCTCCAAACTATATCGTCATTTGGCTACTGTCCATGACAAAGCCGCAGAGATGAATCGTGCTGCTGTAGCCTCATATGATAAGTTGGCTACCGAATTCGGAGAGGCCTCTATGGATGTTACTACAGTCTATTTGCCCATGCTCAAGACCATCTGCGATGGTAATGGTTGGATAGTAGGCAATTTCTTCAGCAACCTCTATGGTAAGCTTATTGAGGCCATACCTGACAAGGAAGAGACGCCTATTCGCGAAAAGATGGCGATAGGTTTGATAGACAAAAACGTATATCTGAATCCTAACGAGAAGACAAAGGCCGCTATTGACAAGGGGCAATATGTTATTTATTTAGACAAGAAAGATGAAGAAGGTGACGATGATGGAACTCAAAAGAAACAGGAGGATGTCCGTTTCTTCGCTAATCCTTTGCTCATTGAGCAGAAAGTAAGTATAGAAAAGATTATCGAAGATTTCCTTTCTATTGTTACTACTGTCTTTGAGAAAAATCTACATGAGGATGAAACTATTCAATCTCTTTGGGACAACAAGAAAATTTCATCTTTCTTTGCAGATCTTACCAACGATGAAAAAGACGAAGTACGCCGCAGTTTGAACCCAGCATTGTTCTTTAGCTACAACTCCAACCGAATCGATGTTACCAAGAAGGAAGAACATATCGTATTCGTTGCTGGCAGCGAAGAACTGGCAGCTGAAATGCTTGGGTTCCAGAAAGGTAATCCTAAGCATCGCTACGAAAAGGCCGATGACGAGAATACAGCTCTCGTATTGAAGTCGAAATTCGGCCTTTCTTTGTCTGACTACCGCATCTATGATTCCATCAAGATGGTCTATGACAAGGCAACATTCCGTGAGAAGTATCACTTCCATCACGACTTTGCCCAGTACCTCGACAAACTGACCATCGACGATCTTCCTTACGAAGTGTTGCCACAGCATCGCACGTATGCGAAGATTTTAATCCTGAACAAGTTTGCAGATAGCCTTACCCCCCTCTTCTACAAAGACGATTATGAACCGGAAGCATACACGAACGTGTTGATGTTCTCTGACTGCGACACATCATTCAAGATTGCTGAGCCAGAGGCATTTGGCATCAATCCATCCGATGGTTCCATCATCTTACGCAAAGAAGCGGATGGCCGTTCTCTGTATAAGGAAATTATCGGAAAGGACTTTGCAGAGCAGTTTAAGCAGTATCGTGATATGTACTTCAACTATGGTTTTGGAGAAACCACGGCGAATTTGATTCAAGTGATACTACGTCAGAACAAAGCAGGGAAAGACGAAGAAGGCAAGGAAGTCACTGTTAAGGGCGAGGAAATCCTTAAAAAAGGTTATACTACAATTCGTTCTGAACTCTTGAAGGAACTGAGTGAGAAGAGAAAAAAGGCGGCTCAACCCGAAGAGAAGCGGCTTTATAATATCTTCTTTACGATTGTTCGCGAAGAACTGGAGACCGTCCACGATTTTATTAAATAATTAAACCATTATTTGTAATGTTACCTCTTTGGATTATAGACATTACCAATCAATCAGACCGACAGGGTGCATTTAAGCACCTTGTCGGCCAAATTGAGCATGTGTACATTGCAGAGACACTTGTACGTAAAAAACAAGACACTGTCATCTCATGCCAGGAAGCGATATCGATTCCTGCTCTTAAGCCTGCAGGAGAAATCCAGGACGAAGAAGACAAAACTGTTGGTAACGACATGGCTTCATTGGAACTGGCAGAGGAATCCACCATTCCGAACGTCAGTTCAGAGACCAGTAATGTTCTTACAACCAAAGAGGAAATAGAGGAAGAAGAACAAAGAGCCGCCCAGAAAAATGCTATTATTAGGGGAGATTATTGGTACTATACCAATATCTGCAACTATTTTGAAGATATTGACGAAGATGATAATGAAGCAGTAGCTAAATGTCTGTATGATTTCCAAAGCGATCTTATTCGCGAAGGCCAAGATTTCATTCGAAAAATCAGACATTCAAATGTCAAACCGTATCAGACCATTAACATTGTTGTCTTGGGTGATGTGACAGAGAGTCTATCTCGTATCGTATTTCCTTCCATTGCTGCTATCCTCCAAAAAGAAAAAGGTCGCATGCTTCCACACCACATTCATCAAGGTATGGAAATAATGGGAATGCTTTTCGTTCCCTGTGATATCAATGCCAAGAATGTCCAAGAACGTCAGGCCATACAACACACATTGACGGAAATACAAGTGCAGCATGACGTGACCTCTATCAGAGGATACGACCGCATGTTGATTTTCCAAGATGTTCAGAATCGCACAGAGTGCACCTACTCCGTTTTAAGTGAAAAAGAACAAGCAGAATACATTCTTCAGTGCCTGATACATCTTTATCTGGCATGCGACAAGACGCACCCACTCATCAGTGGCACAGCTTCTGCAGACAGTTTCTATCTTTCAATGGGAGCTGCTTCCGTCTATTATGACATGACCATAGAAGACGAAAAAGAACGTATTCGCATAGAAAATGAAATCATTCGCTATTTCAAGGATAAGGGAGAAGGAGAGAATCCAAGTGCAGGTCTTTCCATGATTAACAATGAAGAATACTCTCCGTCTAATTATTTCCAAAAATTCACTCCAGACGAAATTGACCTTGAAGATGTCGAACCCAATGATCCCTCACCATGGCATCCTGTCAGGAACTTTTTTGAGAAACGACTGAAAAGATACTACTATCAACTATATTTGCGTTTCTTCCCTGCTGAATTCTACCACAAGGTTATAGCTCAGGTGGAAGAGAAAACGAGGGCTACACTTGACAAAATAGCAGCTGACAGCCGAAAGAAATTTAAGGATACAGAGAAGCGGATGCCTTTCCTCATTAAGAACCTGTTAACGGGCATGAAGGCTAACGATGGGGGATTACCCTTTATTGTCTCTGCACTGAAGGACATGCAGGCTAAATTGTCAAATAACCGAAAGGATATACGCCCATATTTGAATCGGGAGTTCTGGCCACATATTGAGAAGAGAGTTTTGGAAACTCCCCAGGAAGACCCTTTCATTGAATATCACGATGTCTATATTCAGGACATTCAATCAAAGAATGAAGGATCCGGATGTGAGGCAATGAAAGAAGAGGCTAAAAACCAGCTGAAGAAACTCCTTGGCAATGAGACTACGCTTCTAAGCACTATCGCCCAGTGTCTCTTGGGCGGAATAGTCTTAGTTCTT
>Ga0310695_10004632_pt1 | contig 25036 bp, 17 predicted proteins | sample RumenRJG_04DNA_FD_203882 | JGI IMG/M metagenome (GOLD analysis project Ga0310695, IMG submission 203882) | Bovine rumen microbial communities from Lethbridge, Alberta, Canada - RJG_04 (v2) (version 2) | ecosystem: Host-associated > Mammals > Digestive system > Stomach > Rumen | place: Canada...
TCGCTGTTGTTGATCTCCGCAAGGCCGGTCAGATTGATCACGGCAGGAACTATATAGCCAACCGCGATACCGAGAACAAATCCGTAGAATTCCGATGCAGGGATCCTGCCGTAGATTGTCCTCTGCGTACTGTGATATCCGTTCTTCGCGCTTTTTATCTTCATGTGACTATTACCCCCTTCGTCATCACCCTCTTATAACAGAACAGGCGCCCGGAGACGCGGCTCCGGACGCCTTATTTCCATAAGTAATATATCGCTGAATTTTGCCGGTGTCAACCGAAGACACTTGGCCCCGGCACGTCACTCCATCCGGCAATTACACGCCGACGGTTACACGCCCTCGCGTTTAAAGCGGGTCCGCACAATACCACCTTGCAGACCGGTCAGCATTATTATTTCTTTTTCTTCTTGTTCTTCTTTGCCTGGGCAATCTCTCTCTTGTGCATTTCCTGCACGTGATCAAGAGCAGAGTACATAGGCTCGATATTCTTGTGGTGGATGACACGGTCCACATAGTTCTTTGTAACTGCAAAGACTGTTCCGCTGCAGGCCAGAACACCGATCAGGTTGGGGATGGCCATGAGGCCGTTGAAGGTATCGGACAAGTCCCATGCCAGCTGCAGTTCCATGGTGGAACCGACGAAAATGAAGAGCACGAAAATTGTGCGGTAAATAATAGTGGCTTTCGTTCCGAACAGATACTCGAATCCGCGCATGCCGTACTGGCTCCAGCCCAGAACAGTGGAAAACGCGAACAGCAGGATGGCCAGAGCGATGAAAGCGCCGCCCGCCTTGCCGAAGACGGAGGAGAAGGCCTCGGAGACCAGTGCCGTACTGGCGGAATCGGAGATCATCTCACCGGTATTGAGGTCGACAACACCGCTCGAAAGGATCGCGAACGCAGTCAGGGAACATACGATGATGGTGTCCGCAAAGACTTCAAAGATACCCCACATACCCTGCATGACAGGCTCGCGGATATTGGAGGCCGAGTGGACCATGACGGAAGAACCAAGACCTGCCTCATTGGAGAAGACGCCTCGCTTCATACCCCAGGTGACAGCCAGCTTGATGCCGTAACCTGTGATACCGCCGCCGACAGCCTTCATGGCGAAAGCGCCGCGGATAATGGAAGCAAAGACAGCAGGGATCATGCCGATATGCGCGATCACGATAATGAGCGCACCCAGAACATAGGCAATAGCCATGAAGGGCACGAGCTTCTCGGTGACAGCCGCGATACGCTTGATACCGCCGATGATCACGAGCGCCGCAAGGATCATCAGGATGATGCCTGTGACATAAGTGGGAATGGTGAATACCTGGTTGAGGTTGGCACTGATCGTGTTGACCTGGCTCATGTTGCCGATACCGAAAGAGGCGATCGTGCAGAATACACTGAAGAGCACTGCAAGGACCGCGCCGATCTGCTTACATCCGGGTTTTGAGCCGAGACCATCGTGCAGATAGTACATGGCTCCGCCGCACCACTCGCCGACTTCATTTTTACGGCGGTAGTAAATACCCAGGACGTTTTCAGAGAAGTTTGTCATCATACCGAAGAAGGAGACGATCCACATCCAGAAGATCGCGCCCGGTCCGCCCGAGACGATCGCCGCCGCGACACCTGCGATATTACCGGTACCGATCGTGGCTGCCAGGGCTGTACACAGACTCTGGAACTGGCTGATGGACTTATCCTCTTTTGCAGTGTGGGCCGTGACATGTCTATCTGTAAAAACGGCACCGATGGTCTTCGAAAACCAATGCTTTATGTGCGTGATCTGGAAAAACCTGGTCAGAAGTGTCATCAAAATGCCTGTTCCGACCAGAAGGATCAGCATGGGAAGTCCCCATACAAATCCGTTGACCGCACCGTTGATCTTTGTGATCTGTTCAATGGCAGTGACAGCTGCCATACCGCTTCCTGTCGTCAATAACCCCGACATTGCTTCCTCCTTCTAAAACCGATCTTTATGCTGCAATGAGCCGCAGGAATAATCCGTTACAGTACACGACCTCTCGAAGGGCGTGTACATGTAACGCTGCGCGCGGCGCTAACAAAGCTTCGCATTGTCGATTCGCATATGCGCCGCCGCGCGCCGTACAACTCGGGTTTTGCGCGGAAAACACGCGCAAAACTCCTCGAATTTCAGGTGGGTCTGTACAGTAACAATAATCCCTTGTCCTGTAATGCCTTTCTTTTTTATTACTTCATCCGTTCACAGCGGAGCGGTACGCCGCTGTATCAGATTACCGCTTTAAAAGAACGCATTCCTGATGACTCAAAAAAAAGCCTTCGGAGACGAACCTCCGAACGCCTTTGTTTCTATAAGAATATAGCGCCGTTTTTTTTATTTGTCAACATTTTGTATTTTTGTATACCTAAAACCAACCGATAAACAAACCGTAAAAATAACAGTTCAGGCCGCTTCAGGGTCTGAGGCGGTCTGAACTGCTTATCTGCTGTTTATTTGCTTTTTATCTTCCTGTCTCACCCTTGTCCGGGTGCGGCGGTAACTAATTCAATTACAGCCTGGAGTATCCGAAGCCGTTGCAGATCGCGTCGATGGGCTCGTTGTTCTGGCACATCTTGCAGTTGGCCGGTGAGTAGGACCTGTAATCCGGAAGATCTGCCGCGGTGTAGAGCGCGTGGATCGAATAATCCATGACCTTGCTGACCGCGGAATAAATAGCTGAAATACCTACGATGGTCCCGCCGTAATAGTTAATGGACTCCTGGGCGCGGGCAATCGTCTGACCGGTGGTCGCTGATGCGAGGAGAAGCAGGACATGCTTGCCGCGGACCATCATCTGATTGTTTTCCCTGACAATCATCTGGCCCGAAAGATCGTACTCCGGAGACATGATATAAATGGTCTTGTGGGCATTCATGGACATAATGCCGGCGCGAGTGAGCTCCTCTGCCATGTAGGCACCGATTACTTCCATACCATCCATGCAGACGATCGTATCCACAACCGTGCTGACCACGTAGTTCTCACTCATTGCGCGTGCAGCCGCCATTGCTTCGTTCTGTCTGGTCTTCATCGTCGTCATATCGATATAATAGTTGATATGAGAGTTCGGAGTTACAAAGTGTCCGGGGATCACTTTCATAATGACATCATGGTGCCGGGTAGAACGCATCTTTGTATAACTCTGCATAGTATCCTCCCTCAATAAAAATGTGTGGCTATGGTCTCGCGTTCACAAACATGTGTGAACTAACTATTCTGCAACAACCGAAACGAAACAAGATGCCTGCTATAAGTATTATACAATAATTTCAGCAAAAATGTGCATACTTTGTACATTAATTGTTAATGTCATACTCCAAGGGGGGACGGGGAGACAGGGGACGGTTCTTTGTCTCCATATTTCCACCGTTGCTAACCAAGGACAAAGCCGCTGACAAGCAGGCACACACAAGTGAGGGCGGCCCCGATTGCTGCATAGGGAATCTGTGTGAAGGCATGCTCCATATTTTCGATCCGCGAAGCAGCAGAGGCGAGCACTGTCGCGTCCGAATAGAAGCAGGCGTGACTTCCGAAAGCGCTGCCCGAGAGAATGGCTGCCATGGTGAGGATGAGATTGGCATCGACCGCCGCCGCCAGAGGGATAATGATGGGAATGACGATCGTGGAAATTCCCCAGGTTGAGCTCGTCGCAAAGGTCAGGACCGACACGACAAGGAAAATGATCATGGGATAGGTCTGCGGCGTCACAAAAGGCTGCACTGTGGAAATGACATATTCCGGAAGATGCATTGCATTGCAGCAGCGCGCGACCGTAAAAGCGCCTGCCAGGATCGCCAACGTGGGCATCATTTCGCAGAAACCGCTGATCAGAAGCTCGCTCCACTGGGAAAAAGTTATCTTCTTTCGCGGAACATACAAAACAAGGCATAGCAGCAGGGTCACAATAACAGCCGCCAGGATATCGTCGGAGATGATCGTGATCACGATCAGGGCAAAGACGGGAAGCAGGAAATCCACGACACTCCCCTCTGCTCTCTCATCTTCTGCCTCCAGATTATATTTTTCACTCTCTTCACTATAGGTCCTTCCGCTTTTTTTCACTCGCTCATAGGCTTTTTTCATCGGACCGATCTTAGGCATCCAGCCCATGGCAAACAAAAAGACCATGATGACGGCGATGATCGCGTAAAAAATATAGGGAATGGTCTGCATATACATGGAGAGGCCGGACTCAAAGCCCATGGCCTGCACAGCCTCCTCCTTCATGAAAAGAGAGATATAAAAGGCTGTCCACGTTGAAAAAGGAAGCAGCACGCAGATCGGCGTCCCGGTAGAGTCAAGCAGATAAGCCAGAGCCTCGCGCGGAACCTTGCGGCGGTCACAGATCGGCCGCATGCAGGTTCCGACTGTCAGCATGTTGAGATAGTCGTCCACGAAAATCACGGCACCCAGGATAAAAGTCCCCAGCAGTGCGCCGCGTCCTGTTTTGCAGAGACGTTCCCCGATGTGGATAAAGCCGCTCGTTCCCTCAGATTCCCGCAGCAGCGCGATCAGGCTTCCGAACAGCCCGCACACCAGAATGACCCACTGGTTTTCCGGATCCGAGAGGGCCTCAAGCAATATTTCCATCCACGGAAGGAAAAAGCCTGTACCGTGCATAATGATACAGGCGATCACGGAACCGGCCATCAGCGATTCAAAAGATTTTCTCGTCACAATCGCCGTCACAATGATAAAAACGATCGGGATCAGTGTCAGCGCTCCATATTCCATAGCTGTTACCTCATCAAAAAAACCGTCAGCGCGCAGCTAATCACAGAATAAAAGAAAAGAATATTTCGTGCAACAAAAACCGTTTTTTATAAAGCAAAATGATCAGACTTATACCGGAACGGAAGTGACGGAAAATTCCGATGATGCCCTCTTTTACACAACCGATTCCCTCATTGCGATCGGCGGTCCCGGAATACGACAACGACACCTACAAGACCTATAATATTTCCATTGCAGAATAATAAGCCGGAATACAAATAAGTTTTCACAGAAGAAGTTTTCGCAGATTTCAGATAAGATTCCCGCTGCAGAATAAAAACTTGACAATCCTGAATAATCATACTAAATTATTGTGCGTAATTTTTTTACACACTAATCATTATTACAGGAGGCGCATATTATGGCCAGAGTTACCAAAAAAGACGCTGCAGCTGCTCCCACAGCGGCAGAGAAGAAAGTTGTCAAGAAAACCCCTGCAGCAAAACCCCGCAAGAAAAAAGTGGTTCCGAATTTCGTGATCCAGTCCTCTGCTGACCAGAGCACTACATACGATGCTGTTATCGAGAAAGTAAAAGCTGCTTTTGACGGCGAAGTCACTTCTGTTGATATCTATGTCAAGGCTGAAGAAGGCAAGGCATACTATGTGATCAACGGCGACGTGACAGGTGCTGTCGATCTGTTCTGATCTTTCATCAATGCAGCAATGACATAAAAGTACAACAATATCATAAAGACCGCAGCGGCATGATCCCTCTGACAGGAATCATACCGCTGCTTTTTTATTCTACATTTTATCCTCTCATTGACTCTCAATGACTTCCATTGACTCTCAGTCACTTCCAATGACGCACATTGATGCTCATTTACTCTAATTGACGCTCGCTGGCACCCATCCTCGAGATGCACTGCGCAGCCCTTGCGCGCCCTCTTTCCGCACAGGCCATGATCTCCTCACCCCGCAGCAGGCCGGACAGAAATCCCGCGACAAAGTTGTCACCTGCGCCGGTCGAATCCACGACCTCGACAGGGAGGGCAGGAAGATGCCGGAAGCCTTCCGCGTTATTGATATAGCAGCCGTCCGCACCTGCCTTAATGATCACATTTTTCATCCCGCAGCTGAGGAAATACTCTGTCATTTTGCGGAAATGCTCTTCTGTGTTTCCGCCATCCTCATCGATCCCGGAATGATAAGCCGCCTCTTTTTCATTCGGGAAGAAATAGTCAACGAGCGGCCATACATCCGCCAGTTCCTCCATTTTCAGCTCCCGGAAGGTCGGAAGCTTTGTATCCACACTGATCAGCGCCCCTGCCTCTTTGGCCGCGTGCATAAGCCTGCGGACCTCCTCCGCCTGGTCGAGCGGAGCACGGAACAGGCTGGCGAAAGACACAATGCGTGCGCCCCTGATCTGCGGCATTCCGGGATCGGGCAGGTACCCTTCCAGCATCGTCGCCCTGCTGTTGATGGAGTGTCGTCCGCCGTCCTGATGCACCACCAGCTGAGCAATCGGTGTGGTGAGGGATTCCATAACGGTGATCCCCGAAGTGTCTACGCCCCGGTTGGCCAGCTCTGAACGGAGCAGATTTCCCGCGAGATCTGTTCCGACACCGCAGGCGATCGCAGACTTGTGCCCCATATCCGCCAGGGCAATCGACTCATTGACCGCATCTCCGCCGATGTGGAGCTCGATCTTCTCCGCCCGGAAGACATTCTCCCGATGCTTATCCGCCTCCTGGCCGCGTGTGATACAATCGATCACCGCCTGCCCGATGCAAAGCACATCGCAGTTTTTGCTTTCATTTATTTTATTTGCCTTGTTTGTATTCTCTGTCATTTTTTTCTCCCGCCGTATATTCAGGCATCCATCGGGGACAGGGGAGACAAAGAACCGTCCCCTGTCTCCCCTTCCCTGTCTCCCCGGTCTGTACTGTAATTTCATTTTAATTCGTGATAAAGGAAGCGTCAACGGGCCATGGCACTTGCAGGATAATGATGATAGAATTATTGCAAGTAATCAAAAGGCAGGAGGCAAAAGTGCCTCAGACACCTGCCCGGCAAGTGCTGCCGCGAAAGAATGCCCCGCATCAGAGGTATGTATGAAAGAACGTATCTACAGGATCCGCGCAGGGATCCCGCACACAATTGCATTATTATCGGATCTTCACGGCAAAGACGGGCGTGAGGCTCTGGAAATACTCAGACGACGCCGGCCGTCCCTGATCGCAGTGACCGGGGATCTGTTTTTAGGATACAAAACGAAGGAAGGCGACGATCTGGCCGATCTGCAGCCGGCAGTAGTTCCTTTTATCCGGGGCTGTGCAGAACTGGCACCGACTTACATTTCTCTGGGGAATCACGAATGGACAGCCAGCCCCGCCGATTACCAGGCATTGAAATCTGCAGGAGCTGTGCTCCTCGACAACGAATGGGCACGTGATCAGGAGACAGGTCTTCTGATGGGAGGCCTCACCTCCGCCATGGTGATGGATTACCGCAGGTTTCGCCGAAAACACGCCCCAGACATCCCATATCCGGATGATAAGCGCCACATCGACGGACTCATTCTGCACCCTTCCACAAGATGGCTCCGGGCATTTGAGGAGCAGGAAGGCTATAAAATACTGCTCTGCCATCACCCGGAGTATTGGAGTCTGCGGACACCCATGCTCAAGGATCATCCAATCGACCTCGTTCTGTCCGGCCATGCCCACGGCGGACAGATCCGACTGTTCGGGCGCGGCCTCTATTCGCCCGGCCAGGGGATCCTGCCCCGCTATACCGGCGGCGTTTTCAGAGGCCCGCACGGAAGTCTGGTCATCTCCAGGGGACTTTCAAATACTGCTCCCCGTCCGATCCCCCGGCTCTTCAATCCGCGGGAAGTTGTCATGATCGATCTGCACTGAAATACGCACAGGCATTTTGTTTTTACCTTAAAAGAAGTAAAAAAACCTCTTTTCATTTCTTTTGAGTTTCGTTAAACTTATGACAGATTGAAGGGTTTTGCTTACTTTTGATGTGTTCCATGGATCCTGATCCCGGTTCTTTAATACCGGTCATTCGGATCATGACAAAGATCAGTATTATTCAGAAATGAAACTCAGCCAACAGAAAGGGCAAGTGCATGAAGGCAGGGGAAAGAAGAGAAAAACTCAAGAAAATTCTCACACAGTCCGCTGTCCCGGTCTCGGGGTCAGCGCTTGCAAAAATGCTGTCCGTGAGCAGGCAGATCATTGTCACAGATATTGCCATCCTGCGTGCAGAGGGCTTTGAAATCATTTCTACCAGCCAGGGTTACATGACTCCTGAGATAAAGCAGTGCAAACGCATTTTTAAGGTCCATCACACCCGCGAGGAGTGCGAGACCGAGCTGAATCTGTTTGTGGACTGCGGTGCAGTTGTCAAAGATGTCTTTGTGAGCCACAGGGCCTACGGCCTTCTCCGCGGGGAACTGGACATCCGCTCCAGGCTGGATGTTCAGGAATTTCTGGAATCCATCCGCAGCGGAAAATCCACACTGCTCTCCTCCACCACGGAAGGCTATCACTACCACACCCTGCTCGCTCCGTCTGAAAAAGTCCTGGATATGATAGAAAACCGCCTCTGGGAAATGGGTTTTCTGGCAAAGACCCTGGACTACGAGCCTGAGGAACTGAAAGAAAACATCCAGGAACGCCGGACTCCCTCTGAGAATGACAGCCCCGGGGCTGAGCAGCCCGAATAGGGGGCGTGACAAAAACTTCCTGAAAAAAACAGTGAAAAGATCTCCGCACAGCAGCGGTTCTTTTCACTGTTTTTGTATTACTGGGTAATTTTCCAGACCTGCGCCTCATAAGGACGGAGGGGAGCACAGATCTCCGCCGTCTTCGACAGATGTTTTTTCCCCTTTTCATTCGCACAGGAGTCCCTCTGCCCGCCCTTGCAGCCTGCCCGGGGATAATTGGCCAGCAGAAGCTCCGCATTTTTCCCCGCTGCAGCTTTACGGGAAAGACTGCGGGGAAGCTTCCAGGAAAGGGACTTGTCCGAGAAGGAACAGACCACAAGAATGATCTCCCCCTTATACCGGCGCTCATACATAAAAAGTTTGGGATGCCTGCGGCAGTATTCGCGATAGGTGCCCCAAAGCAGCGTCTCTTCCGACTTTCGAAGCGCCAGACAGCTGCGGTAGAAGTTCAGGACACTGCAGGGCTTTTTTTCCTGGTCCTGTGCATTGATCTTCACATAATTCGGATTGATCGTAAACCAGGGTGTCCCGCTTGTAAAACCGGCTCCGGGGCCGCCGTTCCACTGGACCGGCGTGCGGGCGGAATCCCGGGTGGAGATCTGTATCCGGCGCAGCCTTTTCTCGATCGGTTCCCTGAGATGAAACGTGTTGTAGGCGTTTTTTGAGGCCACATCCAGATACTGGTCGATGGAATCCAGGGCAATATTGGTCATACCCAGCTCCTGGCCCTGATAGAGAAAAGGAGTTCCCCTCTGGAAAATATAGGAGGCTGCAAGCATGGTCGCGGAAGCCCTCCAGAAACGAAGATTTCCGTAGCGGCTGACCACCCGCGGATGATCGTGGTTCTCCAGATACAGTGCATTCCAGGCCATGCAGGCAGTGCCCTTTTGGCCGTCCCTCTTTCCCTGCAGGCCGTATTCCCATCTGGAGAATGCGCGCTTGAGCTTGCCGAGGCGGAATCCGTGATAGACATACTCTGTCATGAAGCAGTCCGCCATCATGGTATCAAACTGGATCAGCATGTCCAGCACGCGATCCTTTCCCGCAATATAGGAAAGGGCTTTTTTCACCCCGGTAAAAGGAGCCTCGCCGATCTGGACTGCGCCGTATTCCAGGGCGACCTCCCGGAATTCCTGCAGATACCTGTGCAGGTTGGGACCGTCCTTATAGAAGGGGAGACCGTTGATGGCCGGCAGAAAAGGCAGACCGTCCGGCAGCCGGGGATCCTTGGAAATAAAATTGATGACATCCTCCCGGAATCCGTCAACGCCCAGATCCAGCCAGAAGCGCATGATACTTTTTACTTCCTCGCGCACTTTCGGATTATCCATGTTCAGATCCGGCTGCTTGCGCGCGAAAATATGCAGGTAATACTGTCCCCGCTGCTCGTTGTACTCCCAGGCCAGACCCTCAAACTGGCTGAACCAGTTGTTGGGGGGTGTCCTTTTCTTTTCCGCACCCAGGGGGTCACGCCAGATGTAATAGTCGCTGTAAGGATTGTCCTTCCCTTTGCAGCTCTCAATAAACCAGGGGTGTTCGTCGGAAGTATGATTGATGACCAGGTCCAACAGCACTTTAAGACCTAATCCATGAGCCCGGTCCAACACCTTCCGGAACTGCTCCAGCGTCCCATAGTCCGGATGGATATTTTTGTAATCGGAAATGTCATAGCCGTAATCCGCATTGGGCGACGGAAAGATGGGGCTGAACCAGATCCCGTCCACCCCCAGGGATTTGATATAGTCAAGTTTTTCATAGACTCCGTACAGATCTCCGATCCCGTCTCCGTTCCCGTCGCAGAAGCTCCGGATCCAGATCTGGTAAAAAGACATTTTTCTGAAATCGAACTGCTTTTTCTTCATCACCTTGTCCGTTTTTTCACCCGGCTGTCAGCCTGCTATACATCTTTATTGTTTTTTCCTGTCAGTTCTTTTGCGGCGCGCTTTATGTCTCTCCTGAATTCTCTGGCGTCTTCACGCATTTCTTCTGCCGCTGTCTGCATATCCTCACGTATCCACTGTACACCTGTGCGCGCCTTCTGTGTTCCGCTCTCCATTCCTTCACGCATCTTCTGTACACCGGTCTCCATCCCGGTGCGCATCTCACTCCAGACACTGTTCCAGAACTGCTCGGAGCTGTCCACACTTTCCTGGAAATTCTCCATCATACCGACCGCTGATTCCCTGAAGTCTCCCATGAGCTCATGCCCGAACCGGCGGAGCCTGTCCTGGTTTTCCATTCCGCGGGCTGCCAGGCTGACCAGGTGGTCTGTCCTCTGTTTTCTGTGGTGGGGCATCATACCGATCTTCTTTTCGGCGAGCACGAACTGATAGCGCTCGTAGGCCTTTGCGACACATTCCTGCCAGGAGAGATAGATCTCATCCATGGCGTGCTGACCTGCCTCATGAAGATAGTCAAGATCTTTGCTGACCTGCAGGAGCAGGGCTGCCATTGACTCCGCATTCTCATCGATCAAAAAACCGTTCTGCCCGTCAGTGATGCCCTCTGCGGCACAGGAATCCCGGATCAGGACACTTGCAAGCCCGCAGGCAGCCGCCTCGCGGACGACCAGACCGTTTGTGTCAAAGGTTGAGGGAAAGAGGAAGAGATCAGCCCGCGTATTCCATGCGCGCAGCTCATTGCGGTCATAAACCGGTCCTGTGAAAATACACTTATCCGGGGAACTTCCCCCCATCAGGCCCAGTTGTCTGGCCCGATCTTCCAGCAGCTCTTTGTCCGGCCCTTTCCCCACGAAGACCATACGGAAATCCATCCCTTTGTCAGCCAGGATCTTCATGGCATCCAGAATGATCGGCAGTCCTTTATAGGTCATCATCCTGCCCACAAAGAGGAAGACCGGCACATCTGCAGGCAGATCATAGTCTTCAGTCACCCTTGCGACAGTTTCCTCGTCCACCTGTCCCCGGGCAAAATCGACTCCGTTGTTCATGACAATATATCGACCCTGAAAACCCAGTGCTTTCAGACTCTCTCCCGCGCCGCGGCTGACCACCCAGATGTCATCACAGGCCTCGATATTGCCCACCATAGCTTTGATCCCTTCACGTGCGATGGATTCCAGCTTTACTGCCCGGCGGATATCGATATCATACTTGGTGTGATAAGTAAAAATAATCGGTGCACCGGTCTGTTCCCGCAGAAGCCTTGCCATCACAGTGGCCGTGGAAGGGCAGTGTGAATGGATAATGTCGGGCATAAAAGCCGCCATCTCCGACACTGCTTTCCCTGCAAGAGGGTTCCCCGCCCTATATCCGTTTGTCACCGCTGTCGTGTCAAAACTGGGATATGCCACGACCTTATAGGGATAGGAACTGTAGTCCGTTCCGGGATACTCCGGCGTTCCGACCATGATCTCCGCATTATAATCCCGCATCATATAGTCTGCATAATTCATCATCACATTGACGACACCGTCGATCACCGGCGGGAAGGCATCGTTCAACAAGCATACTTTCATGTAATACTCCTTTTTATTGTCTATATATACAGTGTAAAAATCTCCGGATATCATCGATTACCGGACACATCCCGTATTCTGCCGGGATCTTCCCATTACATTTTCCGGATCATACATGCGATCGAAAACATCATGCGTTCCCTCGAGTCCTCCAGATTGGAACTGAGAAGCTTTTTGATGTTGGACATGCGGTAGAGGATCGTGTTTCTGTGAATATATAATTCATCTGCCATTGCCTTGATGCTGCCGCTGTTTTTCAGATAAGATTCCAGTGTTTCCATGTATCCGCCTCCATGCCGGGTGTCATATTCCAGCAGCGGCATGAGCAGATCATCCGACAGACTCTTCAGAAGCTGCGGATCATCCACCATATACAGCAGACGGTATAAACCCATTTTATCAAAAAACTGAACAGCGACATTGGCATTTACAGCCATTGTTACTGCCGCCCTGGCACGCCGGAAAGCAATACGCAGGCTGGAAATATCCATCACCTGATCACTGACCCCGACCCAGACCCGGCGGTCCGGCATCTTTCTGGCTGCCCGTTCCGCAAAAGCTTCCATCACATCTGCGCATTCCTTCGGTTTCATATCGTTCATGACGATCACAAAATACCCGTCATAATAGAAAAAATGCCCGTTGTGAGTCAGATTTGTCAGGTAGAGCTGCATCCTGTAGGCAATCCGCTTGCGCTCCACAGTGTCCATTGAGTCCAGATCTCCTGTGGTGATCAGCGCTGTCTGAAAGTTTCCGTCCAGATCAAAGTAGGGAAGCAGATCCTTCTCATACAAATCCCTGGATCCCGGGCTTTCAATCGCCCGGATCAGGGCACCGGAAATCTGTTCATCTGTCGAGGACTGCAGGAAGATCCGGACGCTCATATCCTTGATCATGTCCACCAGGTAAACTTCCCAGGGAACTGTGAGCAGAGGCAGGTCATATTGGTCGCACAGTTTCCTGACCCCCTCCGGGATCTCCCGTATGTAATAACCCGTATTGATCACAAGCCCGGCGGCATTGTGCCAGGACAGTTCCCTCACCAGATCCAGCATCTTGTCCACTGTCAGAAAGCCGAGACCTGTAGTCACCGCCAGTTCTTTGCCGCTGAAATTCTGTATGATCGTCAGATCCTCCAGCATCAGGAGCCAGCTGATGGAATTCGACCAGCCTTTCTCACCCGCCACCAGCTTCATCTGATATTTATCCGCCGAGACAAGCAGCATATCCTCTATGGTAAATCCCATGACAGCACCTTTCCTATCTTACCGGGCAAAAATTGTGTCCGGAGCACAAAAATCCCCTTATAGATTTTGTATATCAGCCTATAGAATTCTATTTTTTCTATGATATCATGTTCTTATAAAACAAAACAGAGCAATTAACAAAAAGGTATCCGATAAGAATTACGACCTGCCGCCCTATTGCCGGACCGAGTGCCGGACGAGGCAGACTGATCGCAGAATTTTATAAAAAACTCATTCACTCCCCGCGCCGGACCGAGAACCGGACAGGGAATTAACTATTAATATACTGATACAAAAGAGTACAAAGCATACAAAAGAGTACAAAGCATAGAATACACCCGATGGCATCCGCTCCGGACCGAGTGCCGGACAGACAGCGAGTCATTTTAGATAAACAAAACAAAAATATGACTTATCAAAATAAAACAAGGCGCAGCCGCTTCCGATTATTTCGTGCAGAGACACGAGAGACCGGGAGCGGCTGCTTTTTTATGCACCTGATCTTTGTCAATTGTATGCACCCCTTTCAATGGGATGTTCGGAAAAGATTATCTTTTATCACAAGGGGCTTTGAATTTTGCGCCCGGCAGGATCCTCTCTGCGGATCACTCCAAGCAGGAGAGATACCGACACTGCCATCATGATCATCTCCGTCACAGGCTGTGCCCAGATCATGCCGCCGAAACCGAACAGACGGTTCAGGAGCAGAAGAAGCGGAATGTACAGGAAGAACTGCCGCACCAGCGTGATGGCAAAGGCATACTGGGGCTTGCCCATGGCCTGAAAGGACATACGGCTCATGGAGACTGCCCCGACGAAAGGCAGGATGCACATGATCGTTCTAAGCACACGGCTTCCTGTGGCGATGACCTCAGGTGAGTCGGTGAAAATCCCGATCAGCTGCGGGGCAAAAATGCCGTAGGCCGCCATGACACAGAGCTCTGTTCCGCTGACTACCAAAAGCCCGGCGCGGAGCACATCTTTCATCCGCCTGTAGTTGGCTGCACCGTAGTTATATCCCATGATCGGCTGAGTTCCCGCAGCAAATCCCTGATAAATATAATTGCCCAGGGACAGGATCTTCTGGGCGATCCCCATGGCAGCAACCGTCAGTTCACCATATGCCACCGCGAGATTATTATTCACAATATAAGCTGCCGAAGTCAGAAGGGTCTCCAGGGTTGCCGGCACTCCGACCCAGAATATTTCCCGCAGAATTTCCCCAGTCGGCTTTATATAACGGAGGGAAGGGGTCAGCAGTGACTTTCCCTTCCCATACATCCACAGAGAGACGCACATTCCGGCTGCGTTGCCCAGGATCGTTGCGATCGCGGCGCCCCTGATCTGCATCCCCAGCGTAAAGATAAACACCGGATCCAGAATGATATTGACAAGGGTACCGACCAACATGCCCGCGACCGAATGCTTCACCGAGCCCTCGCTCCTCAGAAGCTGGCCGAAAGTATAGTTTCCCATGGTAAAGATGCTGCCAAGCAGAAGGACCTGCACATACTGCCGCGTGTATTCAAAAGTATTGCTCCGGGCTCCCAGCCCCCGCACGATGGCGGTAAGAAAGACCATGCCGACAGCTGTCACAAGCAGACTGTTAAAGACAGTGAGCTCGAAACCGACCGTAAGCGTATGCCTTGCCTTTGCAGTATCTTTTGCTCCCAGGCTTCTGGCAATCAGGGAGGATGCCCCCGTACCCACCATGTTGGAGATCGCAATGGAGATCATCATGACAGGATAGGCCAGATTGACTGCCGCCAGCTGAAAGTCGTCCCGCATCAGCCCGATAAAATAGGTATCAACCAGGTTGTAGAGAACCATGATGAACATGCCCGCGATCAGAGGGACGCCCAGCTTCACCACGGCCAGCGCCGGCTTCTCGCAGCTCAGGATATAGATCCGCCTGTCTTTTTTCTGATCCTTCTCCTGTCCGCACTCTTCTATCCCATCTATTTTTTCTTCTTTATTGTCTGTATTATTAGTCATCATGCTCAGTTATTATTTTCTGTTTCTGCCATTTCCTTCAAGTTGGTTTTGTCTTTCATGGCGGATCGTTTTTCACCGTTCGTCCCAGAGAGTCTGTCTTCAAGACCCGCCTGCAGGTCTTACGTGCCGGGCCATTCCAAACGCATGGATGTATTATCACGCTCCGGTCCGGAAAATTCAATTCTATTGTTGCCAGATATTTAAAAACATTGTAAATTTAAAGCAATTTATCAAATTCATACTAAATCTATCTCTATAAATGATTTAAAAATGCAAGGTGCCTTTCATGAAAGTTACCATCAAAAAGATTGCCGAAATCGCAGAAGTTCATCCCTCCACCGTAGATAAAGTACTGCACAACCGTCCCGGTGTGAGCGATGAAGTGCGGGAACGGATCCGCAAGCTGATCGACGAATTCGGCTACAAGCCCAACCCCGCCGGCCGTGTACTTCAAAAGCAGGGAAAAGAGTTTGTGATCGCCGCTATCCTTGTTAAAGTAGATGCTCTCCCCTACATCAAAGAAGGGATTGAAAAAGGAATACGTGAGCAGACCGGCCTGGATATTACTGTTCACTGGTATCTGTCCTCCTACAGTGACGCCGGACAGCAGGCACAGTTCATTGACAAAGCAGTTGAAGAAAAGGCAGACGGGATCATCCTGAGCCCGATCAACTCAAATCGCGTTCGTGAAGCGATCAACCGCGCTGCAGCTGCCGGAATCCCCCTGGTCAACACCAACTCCGACATCGATGGAACGCAGCGCCTGTGCTATGTAGGTCAGGACGGCAGGCGGGCCAGCAGAGTCGCCGGAAGGACCATGGGAAACCTGCTGGGCGGAAGCGGACGGATCGCGATCATTTCCAGCGCCGTCGCTTCAGAGAATAATTCCTATCATGTCAAAGTCCGTGAGGAAGGCTTTCGTAATTTTCTCAGGGAAGCTTTCCCTGCTGTTGAGATCGTCGCTTCCGTAGAAAGCTTTGAGGATCCCAAGATCACCTACCGGGAAACATACAGCCTCCTGAAAAAATACCCCGACCTCGACGGCCTCTATATCACCTGCGGCGGCGTCGGCCAGGTGGGAAGAGCCATCCGCGAATGCAGCAGAGAGAATATGAAGGTCCTCTCTTTTGAAACATATCCGGAAATCCTCGATCTGATGCAGGAGGATATCATCGACTGTACCATTGACAGCGAACTGGAACGCCAGGGCGAGATTCCTGTTCAGATCATCATGGATGAATTGGTCTTGAAGAAACATCCGAATGAGGATAATATTTTTACAGATATCAGAATCCTCATCAAAGAGTGCCTGTTCTGAATCCTCAGCGATCCGGACGGTGCTTCCATATAGCCGGTCAGTATTTTGCCGGTCAGCCCGCCGGCATGACGAATTTTCCGACAATTAAGTAGTATTTAAACAATAAACACATTAAAAAGATAAGACTAATAAGATTATGCTGCTTCATACAAATATCAACACAGACGAGGAACAGAAGGAAATCCTCCCCATTGCAAAAGAATCCTTCCCCTATTTATGCAGCACCACCAGGCTTGACTGCAACCCGGACAAGTCCATTCCCTGGCACTGGCACAATATGTTTGAGATCAACTATGTCGTCAAGGGTGAGCTCTCGCTTCAGACCCCGAACGAAACACATATTGTCACTGCCGGCGAGATCGATTTTATCAACAACGGCGTTCTGCACTCCTGCACGGCCATCGGTACTACACCCTGCGAGTACAATACGATCCAGTTTGACATGCACTTTCTGTCCGGAATGTACAACAGCATCTACGAGGAAAAATATATCCTCCCCGTCATGAGGAGCAGTGCACTCCCCTTCTGGCATGTAAAGCCTGACTCCATGCTGCATCTGAAAATGGTCGAAACCGTACTCCGCACGGTGGAGCTCAGCCGCGAGGAGCCCTTTGGCTACGAGTTTGATCTGCGCAGCCGCCTCAGCGATTTCTGGAAGATGCTCATGCAGGATACCGAGGCTGTGCGGTCTCAGGCCTCGGAGATCGTCAGGAGCAACACAGCTGACACAGAGCGCCTCAAGCTGATGACGCAGTTTATCAAGGATCACTGCGGCGAGAAGCTCACCCTGGAGGATATTGCCGCAGCTGCGGATATCAGCACCCGTGAGTGCACACGCTGCTTTGCCCGCTGCATCAATACATCGCCCATCGTTTATCTCACACAGACCCGCCTGTCCATGGCGGCCGACCTTTTGGCCGACAGTGCCAAGAGCATCATCGAGATCAGCGAAGAGTGCGGCTTCAGCTCCCCGAGCTACTTCGGCAAAGTTTTCCGCGAGGCCATGGGCTGTACCCCCAAGGAATACCGCGACAAGGACGTCGGCGGAAGCCAGCCCTGGTACTACTCCACCCAGTTCAGCAAAATCGTGCGTCCCCCGCACAGATAAACAGCATATTCCGCATTTGAAGGAATCTCTGTAGACATGTGATCTGCAGACAAACACATACAAATAAGTTGGATTGGAAATATCCTGCAGAACATATCGTACAAACAAAAAAGCTTTCGGCTCACAGATCACAGCCGAAAGCTTTTTCTATCATCATGCATTAACCTGTCAGTTTATAGCTGTCAGGAAACACCTTCGATCACCTTCCCGATTTCCCCAAGAGAAATCAATTTCCGCCCCTTTGCCTGCTTCTCTGTCTCCGCAGTCTCCTCATGCCCTTTTCTGCGGTCTCCCTGGCGCACACAGACGCCGTCCGGATCCACCTCCGCCAGAAGGTCCATGCGCCGGATCTGCAGGGCGTCTTCCGGCATTTCGAAGCCTATCCTGCCAAATGCCTCCCCGATCAGCTGCTCAGGACGCAGATTTTGTCCGACACGGGAGCAGACACACATCCGGATATGATTGTTATCCGCAATGGAAAATGAATAAATCAGAGGTTTCATGTCCAGTGTCCGGAAGCCTTTTTTCGTCTCCTTTGTCCAGGAAATCTCCTCCTGACCGACAAAATCTGTCAGAATCTCCTGCCAGTTATCAGGCGGTCTATAGCTGTCCCTGAAACACACATCGTATTCCGCTGCAGCAACGACAGACATGGCCTTCTCGGGCTTTTTGGCCGTCCCTCCGCCCTCTGGAACGATCTCGCCGACCTGTCTGAAGTCCAGAATCTCAAGTCCTTCCGGCATCATGGGACGAAGCTGCTCCAGCGCGTGCTCCGTGCTGACCGGCCTTCCCAGCTCGAGATCCACATACTCGCCGCCGCTCTCCAGGCCAAGTCCCAGCGGCATCGCCGTGGACATGATCATGCGCGGCGTGATGCCGTCCGAATAATGCACATCGATGTCCGTGCGCCGCAGACATTTCTGCAAAAAGCGCATCAGCTCCAGATGTCCGATGAATTTCATGGGCCCGTATTTAGCCAGGCGCATCCGGGCACGGATACAGATTTCCTCTGACGGATCCGAAAAATCTGCAGGCTTCTCCACAGCCTTCTCCGCAGCTGCTGCATGAAGCTCTGCAGCCTTCTCTGCCTCCTCTGAATGGAGTTCTGCCGCCTTCTCTGCCTCCTCTGCAGGGAGATCTGCAGCCTTTTCTGAGCCCTTCTCTGCGCTCTCTTTTTCTTCTATCTTATCAGATGCCTTTTTTCGCAGACATACTCCGCAGCCGTATTCCGCCGCACCGCAGCCGCTGCAGGCCTCCCGGCAGTTGGGGGTGAGGACAGCCGCGTGTGCCTTCTCCCACTCCTTCCAGAGGAAGTCCCGGCGCACTCCGACGTCGATGAAATCCCAGGGCAGGATCTCGTCTTTTGTCCGCTCCCGCAGGGCATAGAAGTCCACATCCATGCCTATATTGGCAGCTGCCTGCTCCCAACGGGCATAGTCCCAGCTATCCAGCCAGCAGTCAAACAATGCTCCCAGCCGGTAGGCTTCCAGAATGAGGTCCGCTGTGCGGCGGTCACCCCGGGCCAGGATACCCTCCAGGAAGATCATCCTCGAATCATGCCAGCTGTAGCGGATACTGCGGTGATTGTGAGCCGCATAGATCGCGTGGTTGACTGTCGCCGCAAATCCGAGGTAATCCCCGGAATGATACATGGGAGCCCACTGGAAGGGCGTGAAGGGCTTGGGAACAAAGAAAGAAGTGCTCACCGTAATCTGACAGCGGCCGTTCCTCTTCTCTTTAGGCACCTCTTCATAATAGGCGGCGGAGATCTTATTTGCCAGGTCGGAAATGGCGACGCGGTCCTCCTCTGTCTCCGTGGGAAGTCCCAGCATGAAATAGAGCTTGACCTTGTTCCATCCTCCCCGGAAAGCCTCCCTTGCACCGTTCAGGATCTCCTCTTCCGTGATTCCCTTGTTGATGACATCGCGCAGCCTCTGCGAACCTGCCTCGGGAGCAAAGGTCAGACTGCTCTTGCGCACATCCTGCACCCGGGCCATAAGGTCCAGGGAAAAGGCATCGATCCTGAGGGAAGGCACCTGGAGCTTGACCCGGTCCTCTTCCCGATGATCTGAAATATAATCGACGATCTCGTGGATGCAGGAATAATCACTGGAGCTCAGAGAACTCAGCAGTATGTCATCCTGCCCCGTGCTGTCCAGCATCAGATCCGCGTACTTCTTCACAGTGGAGAGATCCCGCTCCCGGTTGGGACGGTAAATCATTCCCGCCTGACAGAAACGGCAGCCGCGGATGCACCCGCGCTGCAGCTCCACCGCCACACGATCCTGAGTCACCGTAATAAAAGGAATCAGAGGCCTGGTCGGGTAAGGAGCCTGCTTTTTGTCATCCAGATCAGTCACCACCTGCCTGCGGACACGAGCCGGGGCGGATTCTTCCCTGTCAAAGAAAGAAGAGCTGACACCATATTTTTTCGGTACAAAGGACGCAATGGTCCCGTCCTCTTTATATGTCACCTCATACAGCAAAGGCACATAAATTCCCGGCACCTGCGACGCAGCACACAAGAATGCTTCCCGGCTCTCCCCTTTTTCTTTCATTGAACGATACAGATTCAGCAGCCGGTCGTAAGAGGTCTCACCCTCTCCGATATAAAACATATCAAAAAATCGAGCCATGGGTTCCGGATTATAGGCACAGGGGCCTCCGCCGATCACGATCGGATCATTCTCCGTCCTTTCCGCTGCATTCAGAGGAATTCCTGATAAATCCAGAACCTGCAAAACATTCGCATAACAGAGCTCAAACTGAAGGGTAAAGCCCAGAAAATCAAAATCCTTTACCGGATCCTGTGATTCCAGCGCAAACAGCGGGATCCCATGTTCCCGCATCAGCTGATCCATATCCGTCCAGGGAGAAAAGACCCTCTCGCACCAGGTATCCTCTCTTTGGTTGAAGAGCTCATAGAGAATCTGGATTCCCAAATGAGACATTCCTATTTCATAGACATCCGGAAAGCACATGGCAAAGCGGACAGGAATATTCCTGTCTTTATAGACTGCATGCATTTCATTTCCCAGATACCGCGCAGGTTTCTGCACCTGCAGTAAAAGCTCATCCGGCAGAGCAAGTTTTCTCATAAAGAATCGTATCCTTCTATCTTTTTTACCTTTGTGAAATGAGACATGGGGGACGGTTCCGAAAAACTCATTGTGTACAATGAGTTTTTCGGAACCGTCCCTATTGACTCATTAAGAAACGTAAAGCAGCCGGCAGTCACTTTCAACGTGACTGCCGGCCGCTGTTTACTCGTTATTGAATATTATAAGAGGTACATTTCTTTTTTGCAATCAGCACACCCTTTTCACAAATGCACGTGTAAAGATCAGACGCGTGCGATCATATCGCCATAGCGCTCTTTCTCTTCTGCGATGAATGCATGAACTTCCTCGGGAGTAGGAAGAGCATCGGAGCAGTTGTTTGCGCGGACCATCATGGAAGCCTCTGCAGAACCGAACTCGAGGCAGTCGATGATCTCCCAGTTATGGAAGAGGCCATACAGGAAACCGGAAGCATAGCCGTCGCCGCCGCCGAAGCCCTTGCGTGCCTGTACAGGGAAAGGACGGATGGAGAACTTCTGGCCATCACGAGTATAAGCAGTGGAGCCCTGCATGCCGTGCTTGATAACGACGATTCTTGCGTGATAGCTGTGCCACATCTTTGCGCTCTCTTCGTCAGACAGACCGGGCATGAGCTCTCTCTCAGTCAGGTCAAACTCTTCTCTGGAACCGAGGATAACGGTGGACTCCTTGGCTACCATGGAGCAGTAGATGGAGATCTCATCGAAGTTCTTCCAGTTGTAGTTTCTGTAGTCGATATCGAAGATGATCTTTGTGCCGACTCTTCTGGCCAGCATAACAGCCTTGAGGGCAGCCTCTCTGGAGGGGCTCTCTGCAAGTGCGGTACCGGAGATCAGGATCGCCTTGGCCTGTTTGATATACTCTTCCTTGATATCATCAACGGAGAGCTGAAGGTCAGCAACGCGGTTACGATACATCAGAATGCTGCTCTCGATGGGAGACTTCATCTCTGTGAATGTCAGACCAAGCTTCTCACCGTTGGTGCATCTGGAGATGTTGGAGGTGTCAATACCCTGCTCATTGAAATAATCAACAACGAAATCACCGAACTGATCATCGGAAACCTTGCCGATGAAACCGGCCTTCATGCCGTGGTGTGTGATACCGACAGCGATGTTTGCAGGAGAACCGCCGACAAATTTTTCAAAATAGTGAACCTTTTTCAGAGGCTTGAAATCCTCTTTCACATCATCGCTGTAAGCGGGATTGAAGTCGATGCCGATTCTGCCGAGCAGGATCAGATCATATTTTCTGGACTCATCAAAATCAATGTAATTCATTTTACCCCTCCAATGAATTTCGCATTTCCGCGTGCTTTTTTGCGTGCATTTGTTGTTCGTTCCTTGTGCTTTTATAGTAGCACGCAGGCATTTCGCGTGCAAGTTATTTTTTGTATTTTCTCCTCTTTCTCTGTTATGCACAATTTATTGTATCTGTTTTTGTGCGTTTTTGCAAGAGATGCTATGAGATACGTATATAATTGGAGGAACAAATAGTACGAATCCAAATTATTATCAACTCATCCCGGTGCTGCTGAATTACGGGATCTTTTTGCAGCGCTCCATCACCTGCTCTAAGGACCGGACACCGTCTGTCGCGCCGACCTGCTCGACTGAGCAGGAAGCCGCTGCGCAGCCGAACCGTGCGCAATCCCTTATACTTCTGCCCTCAATAAGCCCCGCAATAAAGCCGGCCGCAAATGTGTCGCCCGCACCGGTAGTATCTACACATGTGATTCCCGGAACAGCGTACACATGCGTAATCCCCTCTTTCGTTCCGACCAGACATCCATCCTTGCCGATCTTGACGACAGCCGTCTTTACACCTGCATCCACCAGCATCTGAACGTTTTTATAAGGGTCTTTTTCCCCGGTCAGGAGGAAGATTTCCTCATCGTTGGGAACAAAGAAATCCATATAAGGAAAAAGGACTTTCAGATCATCAAAAGTCTCGCCGTTTTTAGGGCGCGTGACATCAGACATCAGAGTTTTACCTGCTGCTTTAATACGAGAAAACAGGTCTTTTATTTTTTCTATTGAAAAGCATGGTGAGATAAAGATACTGGCGAAGGAAACGATCGGGGCACTTTCATCCAGCATGGGCAGAACATCTTCAAGAGCCAGTTTTCTCTGGCTGCTGTGCGGATCCGTCAAAAACCTTCTCTCGCCGTCCGCTTCGACCAGGGCTATATTTACAGATGTATTCAGCCCCTGCTGTACGATCACATTTTTTGTTGATACTTTTTCCTTTTCCAGGTGCTTTCGGATACTGCGGCCGGCTTCATCCGCTCCAATCTTACTGATCAGCTGGACTTTTTTGCCAAGGCGGCTCAATACAACCGATTCATTGAGTGCATCCCCGCCAAAAGACATTCGGATCTGATCCACATCCCGTTTTCCCTTTGCAAGGGCATCCGGATCAAAGGGAGCGGCGAGAATATCGATCACCGCCGGACCTATTACAGTTACATCATACATGATTATTTTTGTCCTTTACCTGTCTTCAATATGACGAATGGTTACTGCTCACACCCTATCGAGAGCTCACACAGAAGCGGCAAATGTACGAACGAAAGTCTCTATCTGTATGCTGTTTGAATACCTCGACAATATGCGGCAAATATATCGATATCAGTGTAGAATGCACTCGCGCATCTGTCAATCCTTCTCATTTCAGCCTGTCCATATCGAACAATACGCCGTCCCAACAATTGTTAAGCCCTTGAAAAACATGTACGGAATTTGATACAATGATGGCAAATTCAGACCATTTGAAGGTGACTCTGCATGCCGTCTCTTTCCTGATCTCTCGTAATATGTCTGATTAATCAGATAAATCAGCGGGTATGCAGAAACTCCTCTCCACCAGGCTCTTACATGCCTGGCATGCAGAAAACAGGGAGAACAACAATGGGAGTTACACTAAACGAGATTGCCAAAGCAGCCGGCGTCTCCAGGGGAACTGTAGACCGTGCGCTCAACAACCGGGGACGTATTCACCCCCAGGTTGCTGAACGGATCAGACATATAGCCGAGGAAATGGGATATACCCCCAATGCCAATGCCCGGGCTCTTGCTCTGACTTCGCACCGCCGGAAGTTCGGTGTAATTCTGCAATTTATTGAGACCCCTTTTATACAGGAGGTTCTGCGCGGCATTATGACTGCCACAGAAGAATTCCTGCAGTACGGAATTGAAGTCGAGATCATCAGAATCGAGGGTATGGATTCAGACCAGGCTGTCACCCACATGAAACGATTATATGATGAAAAAGTTACAGGCATTATACTCGTGGGAAATAACGACTCCGCACTGCGCCGTGAGATTGACACCTGTAAAAAAGCTGATATTGACGTCGTGACTGTGAACTCCGACGTTCCCAGTTCTCATCGAAAATTCTTCATTGGACAAAATGCTTACGGCAGCGGACAGACCGCGGCAGGTGTAATGGCAGATCTCCTGGGCGGAAAAGGCTCCGTCATCGTCTACTACGGACTCGATTCCACGATCCATAGTGAACGAATCCGGGGATTCCGCGATATTATCTCCCACAGGTACAAAGACATTCACATCATCGAGGAAAAGAAGACCGGCAACAGCCGTGAGACACTGGCTCGGATGGCGAACGCTTCTTTGGATATGCACCCGGATGTAAATGGCATCTATCTCTGCGGAGAAGGTTCTATTGAACTCTGCAATATTCTCAAAGAGCGCTCTCTCTCCTCAAACATCCATCTGATCCTGCACGACCTGGCAGCCTGTCGGAGTGAAGATATTCTGGACCGGACGATCGATTATGTCATTGATGACGATGGCTTCGGACAGGGATTCATGTCCCTGTATTTACTCTCTTTATGGCACTACAACAAAAGAGAACCGGATCAGGAATATTATTACACCGATATACGCATCATTAATGCATACAACTATCAGTTCTCTCTGTCATCCGAATTTTCCAGGCAGTTCCAGCAGGTAAAAGCAATCTCGGCAGTACACACATAGCAGCCAATGCAGATGCAGCAGTTTCCTTTTCAGGCATGCGCATACCTGTTAAGCAGATCCAAAATACAAAGGCAGCCCGCACGAGGCTGCCTTTTTCATGTACTGCACCGCATACTCGATCAAAAACGGCTGCAGAAAAACAAATAGCAGAGGAAGACGATGTCTTCCTCTGCCCTCTTGTCACCCGGTACAGGCTGCACCTGTACCGGCAAATTGACTAATATAGAGTTGTTCCCTGAACAGTGTCAGCTGAAATCTAATTATTTCTTGACAGCGTTCTTTCTCATATCGAATGCAACGGATCCGATGATGATGA
>Ga0310695_10004636_pt1 | contig 25025 bp, 24 predicted proteins | sample RumenRJG_04DNA_FD_203882 | JGI IMG/M metagenome (GOLD analysis project Ga0310695, IMG submission 203882) | Bovine rumen microbial communities from Lethbridge, Alberta, Canada - RJG_04 (v2) (version 2) | ecosystem: Host-associated > Mammals > Digestive system > Stomach > Rumen | place: Canada...
AATATTATAACTTATGATTTTTAATTTATTTTTTAATATAATCTCATTATTTATAAATCTATATATATAAATTTTTTATTTTCCTTTTAAAATTGCTTTTATATATTTTTTTTTTGATGTATTATTTCTAGTTGTTAAACAGTTATTAATCTTTATTAATTTATTGGAAACAGAAATTTTATTTGATTTATTTATATTATTTATATCATTATTAAATTTAGTGAAAAATAAATTATATTTTAAATTATTATTAATCGAAAAAATACTTTCTGAATCTTTTTGAAGATTATCATAATTAATTTTTCTTATTATTGAATTTAAATCATTAAAATCATCATATTCTATAAATTTTTCTTCATTTAATAATTCAGGATTTGTATTTAAAACATTAACAATATTATCTGATGAATTTTCTTCTATTTCAAAAGAAAAATTTCCTTTTAATTTTTCATTAGATTTATTTTTTATTTTTTTACTATTATCATTTATTAATGAAAACATATTAATATTTTTTTTATTGTTATTAATAAAGATTTTATTATTTAAACTTCCTTCTTCGGTTTTTTTATCTTCTTTTTCTATACTTAAATTTGTTCTTGATGTTGAAATTGTTGTTGATTTATTAACAGAATTTTTATATTTATTATTTTTATTTGTTAATGAATAATTATTAAATTTATTTGTAGCAGAATTTTTTAATTTATTTTTTAAATTAGATTTTAAGTTTGTATTCATTTCAATTGTTTTTTTTACAAAATATTGTTTAAACATTTTTTTTGGTTTTATTTTTATATTATTACTTGATTTTTCATTATTATTATTTTTCTTATTAACATTTTCAGAATCAAATGATATTTTATTAATAGTTTTATTAATAGAAATATCTCTTTTTAACATTGATTTATTTAATTGATGTTTGAAAAAAGTAATATTTTTTTTTACTAAAATATTTTTTTTAACATTAATATTATTATTAATATTTTTTCCTATTGAAAAATGAGAAAAATTATTATCTCCATCACCGTTAATTAAAATAGATAAAGTTCTTTTAATATTTATTTTCATTTGTTTTAAATTTCCAGTATCATTATTTGAATTTACTTTATTAAAATCTTTACTTAAGTTTTTTTTTGTAATAGAATTAATATGATTATAACTATCAATTCCATCTTTATTATAAGAAACATTTTTTTTATTAGTTGTATTATAAAAATTAGAATCAATATTAGAACTTAAATTAAAAGAATTTATCATATCTTTTTTCTTATTATTATTTTTTATTTTATTTATTTTTTTATTTTTTTTTTGATATGAAGAACCAAAAGTTTTATTAAAAGTATTATAAATATGAGATGAATTTTTAATTTTAGAATTCTTTGATTTTGATTTATGAGTTGCTTCAATTGTTCTATTTTGAGGATTTTGAATTTTTTGACATGATTCTAAATAGGATGTGGCTACATTATTTAATTTGCCTTTTTTAAATAATATATTAGAATGTGTAATTAGACTAATAGGAGCAATTTTTTTTGTTTTCGATGTAATAACTTTATTATTTTTTTTTTCAGATTCATGTTTTATCATTAATCTATTCATCAAAAATAATAATTATATTTCATTTAAATAATATTATATATTAAAACAAATATTAAATTTTAAAAAAAAAATAAACTAAATTAAACTTAAAAAAAAAATAAAAAAAAAAAAATACAAAAAAAAAAAAAAAATAAATAAAAAAAAAAAAAAAAATAAACCCAAAAAAGAAAAAATATAAATTTAAAATTTTAAATAAAAACTCATATAAAAATGTACGACGAGCAAGATTACATCTCTGATGAGAAAAGAAAAGAATTCCAAGACATATTTGATCAATACGACAAAGACAAAGATGGTAAAATATCAGGTAGAGAATTAGCAAATGTAATGTTTTCAATGGGATTAAGTCCAACAGACGATGAGATAAATGCAATGATAAAAGAAGTAGATTTAAATAATGATGGAAAAATTGATTTAGATGAATTTATTACTTTAATGACAAAAACTACTCCAGATACTCAAACTGAAGATGAAGTCATTAATGCTTTTAGAGTCTTTGATAAACAAGGTAATGGTTTAATTCCTTCTGATGAATTAAAACATATTATGATGACTATTGGTGATAAAATGACTGAGGAAGAAGCTACTGAAATGATTAATGAAGCTGATATTGATGAAGATGGTATGATTAATTATGAAGAATTTGTTAGAATGATGATGGCTCGTTAAATGTTATTTTTTTTTATTTTTTTATTTTTTTTTATTTATATTTTTTTTTTTTTAGTTTTTTTTTATATTTTGATAAATTTTGATTTTTTTTAATTTTTTTTTTTGATTTTTGGTTGTTTTTGAGTTAGATTTTTTATTTTACTTTTTTTTTTTTTTTTTTTTTTGAATTTTTTAATTTGTTTTTAAGGAAGAAAAAAATTTGTTATAAATAATTAAATAAAATATTTTATTTTTCTATTATTTAAAAATTTTTATACATATAAAGAAAAAATTATTAATCTCTAACTCAAAATCATAATAATAATGATATTATTGTTAATATTAAAAAAATATATTTCAAATCTAAATTCATAATTTTATATATAAATTAATTTCCTTTGAAAAAACAACAGGATAATTTAACATCATCATTTAAATTATTTTTTTGTATATTTCTACTTTTATCATTTTTACTATTTATATAACCAGATAAAAAACTTTCTTTTGTAGAAATTTCTTCTGGATTTTTCATTGAATTTAATTTTTTAGATATAGTATTTATTCTTGTTTTATTATTTTTAATAATATTATTAAATATAAAATTATCTTCATCTTCATTATATAATTTTTTATTATGAATTTTAGAAAAATTTTGATTCGATTGATTAAAAAATTCACAAATTTTTGATATTGAAGAATTATTTTGTTTATTTTCTATTATTTTTATTATAACATTTTCTTCATCAACAGTTAATGAATTGTTTCTAGGAGAAATTTCTTTTGTTGATTTTTGACTATTATTTTCTTTTGAAATATTTCCATTTTTTATATTTCTACTTTGATTTTTATAAAAATTTTTTTTTATTATCACATCTTCTGTTTTATTTTTACTATTATTTATTTCTTGATTTTGTTTATTTTGATTATTCTCTCTTAAAGACATTAAATAAAGAAAAAAAAATTATACAAATTTTTTAATGGAAACAATTATTTGAATTTATTTATATTTATAAGTTTTATTTTTTATTATATTGAATTTTTTAAATTAGTGTTCTTTTTATTTATTTATTTTTTTTTTATAATTTATCAAACAGTTTTTGTATAATCAAAAAGCATTCATTTAATTCGTTTAAATCAATTTTATATTCACTCAATGATATGACATCATTTAAATTAATATCAATTATATTAAATTTTTCTTTCATTAATTTTACACATGATATTGCAATTATATTAGGAATATAATATAAAGATATTGGGAAAAAAATTAAATCATTTATATATTGACAACAACTTTTAATTAATATTTCAGAAGAAATATTTGTATTATTTTCAAAATAATTTTTAAGTTTTAAAATAAATTTATATGGTAACTCAACATTAAGACAAAATTCCATTGATTTTAAAATTTCAAATTCTTTTTCAAAAATCATTTCTTTAATTTTTTCACTTTCATAATTAATATTTGGTAATTTATTTTTAAGAATATCCATAATTATATTAACAATTACAGATACTCTTATTAAATAATTTGTTGATTTTGTTGCAAGAAAAATACAACTACCAGAAATTATTAATTTATCTAAAGGTGTTAAATTTTTATAATTAATTAAATTTTGAATATAATACTTATGAAAATAAATCATTGAGGTTGAAAGAATTATTTGTTTAGAATTTTTTATTTTTGAATTAATGAATGTCATTATATTATATATATTTTTAATAAATTTTAATTCATTATCATAACTGTTATTATCTTCAAACAATTTTGGAAGAAAAAAATTATTCCAATCTTCTTTAGTAAGGTAAACCATACTAAGATTAAATTTGTAATTTACCTTAAATTAAAGTTTGAAGATGTTTCCATTTAATTTATATGTATTAATTTTATTTCTAGAAAATAATTATTAAAGTGATATTTATCCCCTTTTTAATTTTGAAAAAATATAATTTAAAAAATATATAATTAAATAAAATATTAAATTTAAATTTTAAAAAATGTCCAATAACATTTTTGATGATTTAGATAAGTTTTTTTTAAATTCAGAAGAAACTACACCTTATAAAGTAAAAATAAGAGGAAAAGAAAACTTAAATGAAAATATTAAGAAAACAATAGAAAAAGAAAATAAATCCTTATCAAAATATATTAATAATTTAAATCCAGAGTTAAAAAATATAATAAGTAATATAGAAAATAATTTAATGTTATCAAATTTTCCTTCTTTTAATTTTATTTATCAAAAAATTGATGAAACAAGTTTAAATTTATTTATTGAAAATATAAATGAAATTTTACTTAAAACAAGACAAAATAGAGAAAAAACTTCAGAATATTTAAATCAAGTAAATAAAAGTTTAAATGAAAATAATGAATTAAAGAAAAAATTAGAAAGATTAAAAAATGATGTAGAACAATATAAAACAAAAATATTAAATATGAAACAAGATAGTTTTAATGAAAAAGGAAAATTGGAAAATATAAATTATAAATTAAAAAGTGAAATCTCAAATTTAAAAAATGAAATCACAAAATATAAAACTAAAGAAACTACAATATCAAATCAAATGAAAAATGATAGAAATCAATATGAAGAAATAAGACAATCTTTAGTTCAAAAAATAGAACAATTAGAAAAAAAATTAAAAGATAATGATTCAATACAAAATATTCCTTTACAAGAATATTATTTAAAATATGATTTAAGTGGAAATAATTTTAATGATAAAAATATTTCATTAACTGAAGAAATAGAAAATAATTTAAAAAAAACTTATTCTCAATATTATGATGATAATGAATATTTAAAAAAAAATTTATGCCAAATAATTGAAAATATGATTTCATTAACTAAAGAAAGAAAAGATTTTTTTTTAAATATATATAAAGATTTATATGAAAAAGAATTTAATAATGAAAATAATGTAGATTTAGAAATTAATTATATTGTTAATCCAAATTTAAAAAGTGAGTTTTTAATAAATGAATTTAATAATGTTTTTAATAAATTTACTCTTTTTATGAATATTATTGATGGTATAATAACAAAAAAATTTGGAATGAGTATTAAAGAAAAATATTTCAATTTTAAAAATGATGATAAATCAATTTTTAATGATAAATCATTTGAAAAATTCTATTCAAATCAAATGAAAATTTTAAATTATTATCAAAATTATTGTTCATATTCTACATCAATTATTAAAATTTTAACTCGTTGGATTGGAAATAAAATTAATGTTCAAGAAATAAAAGATTTGAAAGTGAAAAATAAAAAATATTTAGAATATTTAAAAAGTGATTTAAAAGAATGTATTCAAGGAAATAAAAATATTAAAGAACTTGAAAATATAATTGAACAAAATAAATTAGATGATAGTTCTGATATTGAAATGAATGGTACTCCTAATAATTTAATTGAAAATAAAGATAATGAAAATATTCAAAATGATATTGATTATTATATTGAAACATTAAATAATACAAATAATTTAATTGATTCTTATCTCAAACAAATTGAGAAAAATTTATAAATTGAATAATCAAAAATGTTTTTCATAAAGATATTATGTTTATTTTTTATTTGTTTTTTCAAAATATAATTTAAGATATAATTAAGAATATATAAAATTATTAATTTATAAATAAAAAAAAATTACAATTAAATTTTTTCCAAAAAGAATATTAAATAATTTTATTTATTCTTTACCTTCATATCTTGGTATAGATTCATTTAACATATTAATAAAATTATTAAATACATTTTTTGCATTTTCAACATATAAAGATAAAAAATGAGGATAATTTTTATTTAAAGTATTATATAAAAGAGCAAAATTACATAAAACACATAAAATTAATGTCTCATTTAATTTTTCAATAATTATCATTAAAGCATATAATAAACATACATATTTAACTGAATTAAATGATTCATTTTCTGAATTAATATCTTTTATTTTTTTATCATTAAAATCTTTTAGAATTGAAAAAACTCTAATTAAATCTTCAATATATTCTTTTGGAATAATTTCATATTCATTTGAACTATAAAAATATTAATTAATAAATATTACTCTTTTAATTCTACATTTGAATAATTTAATTTTACAATTATAATTGATACAATTAAATAAAATAATAATAATGATGATAATAATGATAATAAATTCATATCTTTGAAATATGAAATAAAAAATAAACCATTTATTCCTACTAAAAAAGCATATCCAATATATTTGTTTTTCCAAATATTTTTAGAAATTGAATTTAATAAATTATGTAAAAATAAATATGATGAATCATCTTTTTTTTCATTTGGTTTAGGACTTTCCATTTATTTTAAATAAATCAAAAATAAAAATATTAATTATAAATTAATTTATATATTAATTAAAATTAAAAATATTTCAATAATATAAAACATTAAATAAAAAAATCAAAAAATTAAAATCTCATAAATATAAAAATAAGAATTCCAATTAACTATATTAATTCATTATATAATGAAATAATATTAATATTAATAATAATGAAATATAAATTTATACTATTGGATTCTGTGGTCTTTTTACAACTAAAATATTACATCTTTTATAATTCCCTTTATTTGAACCTTTAACAACTTCAAAATTTCTTCCTCTTTTCATATTATTTCTCCTAATATTTCTTCTTCTTTTAAGTATTTTTTTATTTTTAATATTATTTAACTCATTATTTAAATTTTCATATCTTTGAATTTTAATTCTTTGTTTATAATAAATATTATATATTTTATTACCTAAAGTTGAACCATTTTCTAATAATAATTCTCCATTTGGTAAAGTAATTGGTTCAAAATCTTCATTTTCATTTTCATTAATTTCAATCCAATCTTGATTTCCTTCTGAGTCTTTTTCTTTTAAATTTTTAGCTACTTTTAATCTTAAAGATAATATTTTAAATTCTTCTAATTTTCTTAAAGAAATATCTTTAATTCCTAATAATTTTTTAGTATCATAATATTTAAATAAAAACTCATCTAAATCATTATTATTTATTCTAGTATGTCCTTTATCAATCATATGACTTTGAAGTGATTTATATGTTTCAAATTTTTGAGTATCACAAGTTAAACATGCCTTATATTTAAATATTTTTTTTGCCATTAATTTTACTAAACCAGGATAATTTTTTATATAAGATAAAAATGGAACATCTAATTTATGTATTTCTAACATATGACTAATATTTTTTTCTAAGTTTTCATTTTGTTTATTACAAAATATACATATTGTTATATCATCTAATGTTGTTTTTTCTGGTTCTTTTTTTAAGTCAATTTCTTCTTTTTTTTCTGAATTTGTATTTATTTCTGTTTCATTTTCTTTTTTTGTTTCTTTTTCTTTTTTTTCATTTTGTTCTTTTTCTTTTTGTTTTTTTTCAATTTCATTCTTTTTATGATTTTTTGAATTTAAATGTTCTTCTAATTTCTTTCTATTTGAAAATTTTTTATCACATATTTCACAAAATAAATCAATTTGTTTATTTTCTTCTTCTAATTTTTGTTTTTTTTTTTGTTCTTCTAATTTTTTCATATACATTTCTTTTTTTTTTAAATAATCATCATATAAAAGTGGATTAAGGTTCATAGTAACTCTATTTAAATTATATTTATGAAATTCTGATTTATAATGTTCTTTCATTTCATCATAAGATTTACAAACATACATACAATGATTACACATCATATTTTGTCTAAAACTTTTGTTTAGACTTTGATTCATTTCATTTTCTTTTTGTTCTTCTTTTTTTATTTCTACTTCTGACATTAGATATTTAATTCTAATTCTTTTTATTATTTATCAATTAAATTTAAATGGAAAATAATTAATAAATATAAAATTCATTTTTATATTAAAAATATATGTTAATTTTTTATATTTTTGACTTGTTATATTGTCTAATTAACCTATAATTTTATAAATAATTGTTTATTTTAAATTAATTAATCAAATTTACATATAATTTTAATATTAGAGTAAAAAATTAAATAGTCCTTAATTAAAATACGTAATATTCATTTTTGAAATTTGATAAAGAAGAAAATAATATTATACAATATGAAATTTTAATATAATAATATTGTTTAACTAAATCAAAATTTTCAATTGAATACTTTTTCATAATAGAAAATCATTTAAATTATTTTTTTCTTACCATTTAAAAAAATACTTCATTTTCCAATTTTTTTATATTATTAATTAGTAATTTATGTTGAAAGAAATTTAAAAATATATTCGTTTTGATAAGGAAAAAAAAAAAAATATTTTATTTTTTTTATTTACAGAATGGAATATACTTCTTTTGCACTTTAAATAATTTTTAATTGAAAAAAACCATTAAAAAATAATAAACAAATAATGTTTCCAACATATTTAACTGAAAATTATCAAGAAGATGAAATAAATAATTCCCAATTAAATTTAAATATTGAAAATCTACCTTTTCCTTCTCAAAAATTACAATATAATTATTCAATAAATACAACTTTAAACTCAAAAAATGAAACATTTTCAATTAGACAATGTTTATCAAAAGATCTTTTAGACACTATAAATTCATCAATTTTAGAAAATGAAATAAACGAAAATGATATATTATTTTCTTCTCTTCATACATTTAATCAAAATAATAATCAAAAATTTAAAGAAGAGAATTCTCCTTTTAATTTTATTCCAATTTCTAAAAATTTAAATGACTTAAATACTGATATTAATAATATAAAAAATGCAAATAATAATAATAATGAAGAAAATTGCGAAATTATAATACCAATTAGGAAAAAGAAAAAACAAAAAAAAAATTTTGAAGTAAGGGAAGGAGATTGGACTTGTTATTTTTGTAAAAATTTAAATTTTTCTTTTAGAAAAAAATGCAATAGATGTGGTGTTAATAAAGATTATTCTGAAAGTCAACATGATAAATGTATGGAACATGTTTTATCTATAATTAATGATAATGAAAAAAAAAGAAAGGAATCTTCATTCAAATGAAAAATTTATATATTGATACTTATTATTTTTTATTATTTAAAATATTATTTATAGGCATTTTTGGGTTATATACAAAAAATTTATTTTATTTTTGTGTTTGCGATTAGGTATTGTGAATTATTGTAATTAATTAATAATATATAAACTCCACTAAAAAATGTAAATTATTCTGATTTTTTTTATATAATTTTATTTAATGAAAATTTTTTTTTTTGTCTTTAATTTCTAATTTTAATTGATTATTTTTATTTTTTTTATTAATGTTTTATTTATTTTTGATTATTTTTTCTTTGATTTATAATATAAAATTATTCAATTATTTTTATATTTGAAGAAAATTATCTATTTTATTTATTATATCATTTTTAATATTAATTGTATATATAATATTTAAATCATCATTTAAAAATATTTTTAAAAGTTCTTTTGAATATAAATAAATTAAAGAAAAATTCTCATGAAAATTCTTTTTAATAATCTCATTTCTTTTTATACAAATTAATTCATTTTTTTCTTTATCATCATTCAAAATGAATTTATCATTATTAATATCATTACTTTTACTAGTAAAATAAGATTGTTGAATTTGATTATTATTTTTTTCTTTAAATAAAACAACTCTTCCTTCTATTAATCCATCATTTTCAAATTTTCCAATAAATCCCATATTTTTTTCAAAAAAAAAAGCATTTTCGTCATTTTTTTTTCCTTTATCAAATTTACCAAAATAAACAAAAAAACCTTTTTCATTTTTTGAAATAGAATAACCATTCAAAAAAATATCATTTTCAAAATTCCCATATATAATATCATAATCACTATTATCAAATTTAATTGAAGAATCACTAAATTTCCAAAAATAAATTCCTTTCCCATTTTTTTTTCCATTTTTCCATTTTCCAATATAAAATTCTTCTAAATTCTTTTGATTATAATAAAAATAAATTCCATTACCATCTTTTAAATCATTATTCCATTGACCAATATATTGATCTTGATTTTCATAATAATAACTTCCAAATTCATTTTTTTTTAATTCTGTAGATAAAATACCGTAATAACTAAATGATGATATTATTTTTGTTAAATAATTATTTTGTTTATTATTATTTTTATTTATTTCTGAATTTTTATAATATGTAAATATTGATATTTCATCTTCATATTTTCCATTTGTTCTTAAAGAAGATTCTATTTGAAGCATATCAAATATTATTGGTTGAAATTGAATTTCTGATGAACTTGTTATTACTTTTGAAATATAATTATTATTTTTTTCATTTGGTGTATGTAAAATATATGAAGGAGAAATTAAGTCTTCATTAAATTTATTTTCCATTATTTTTTTTTAAATTTAAAAATTAATTTATTATATAATTTATACTTATATAAATAATAAATTTAACCTTTATTATTATAAACGAAGACTAACTTTTTGCTATATATAATAATAAAAATTTATAAATTTTATAAACAAATATTATTCAAATCAAATATTAAATAATTTTACAAATTTTCCTTACTATAAATATTAAAATTTATGCTCCAAAATATGCACCAATTGAAGAATAAAATTTTTTATTTGTTGAAGATTTAAAAAAAGTTTTTAAAAATTTACTTTGACTATTACCAACAATTTTAAATCTTAAATAATCCTTATCAAATTTTTTCTTTTCAGCTACATTAATTGGTTCACTTAATTCATATAAATCATTAAAATTACTTTTTAATTTTACTATATTAATTAATTCTTTTACTTTATCAATATTTTCTTCACATAAATCAGTATTTTCCAATGTTTTATAATCATTTGTATTAAATTTATCCAAAGCATCTCCCATTCTACCTAATAAAATTTTTAATTTAATTTTTTTTTTCTTTTTATAATCAACTAAACTTTTTTCACATTCATTTTGATATAGAATAAAATTATTTTGTGAATGTTTTTTTATTAAATCATAATATTTAAATTTACCAATTTTATAATTTTGAGTATCATTTTTTCTTTCAGTTCTTAAAATATAAATACTTTCATTTTTATCAAATTTATTTTCTAAGTTAGGTGAAGTTTTTTTCTTATTATTTATTCTAATAGTATTATTATTACTTTTTTTAATATAAGGAAGTTTTGTAGTTGATTCTTTAAATAAAGTATTATACATATTTTCTAAATTTATATTTGATATTATTTTCTTTTTCTTTTCATTTTTTATTGTTTGTGAATATAAATTATTTTGTTTTATTGGAGATTCTGAATATCCATTTACAGTTAATAATTTACTATTTGTTTGAGATTGAAATGTTGTACTATTATTTCTTGATGTTTTTTTATATGAATATTTTAAAGGTTTATCGTTAATAAAATTGAATTCTGATTTATCTTCATATACAGATATTGATTCGGGTTTTAATATTCTTCTTATTTCTAACCATTTTGTAGTCTTTATCATTATTTTTATAATAGTTAAATGAATTTATTTTTTATTTTTTTTTTCAATTAATATTTGAATAAAATATAAGTTCAATCTTTTTTATTTTATATTATTTTTTATTTAAATGACTTTTATGAAATTGAATAATGAAAATTATAATTTATTTAAATGATAATTTTTTAATAAAAAATTTTATTGTTTTTTTTCATATTTTTTGTTGTTTTCATTAAATTTGATTTTAATTAAATTTTATTGAATATAATTATTTTTTATAATTTTAAATGAATTATATCAAAAAAATAAATTAAGTTTTTTATTATTCAATTATTTTTTAAATAAAATGAATATTTTCATTTAATTAAAATTTTTTTTTTAAATTTTGAAACATTAATAATTAAATTAAATAATTTAAAAAAACAATTTTATTAAAATAAAAAAATTACATATTATTATTAATATTATTAGATAAATTATCAAAATCACCATTCATAACATTATTCAAATTAATTTTTTCTATTTCTTCACTAATATTTTTATCTATTTGTGTAGTAGTCTGTAATCTTTTTAATATTTCTTCTTCTTCTTTTTCCCTTTTCTTTTGTATTTCATCAGCTTCTTCTTTTAATCTATATTCTTCCAATAATTGTTTTTCTAATTTTTCTCTTAATTTTGCTTTTCTTTCTCTTTCTAATAATTTTTTCTTTTCTTTTCCAATTGAATGTTGAGATTTAATTATAGCACATTTTGATTGATTATTAATACAATTTTCATTATTTAAATATGCAATTAAATCTTCATTATCTTTTCTTTGTTTTTTTAATAATTGTGCTTCTTCAATTATTTTCTTTTGTTTTTCCTTTTTTTTTAATTCAGTTTCGTTTTTAATTTCTTCTTTCATTTTTTTATTAATTTTTTTTTTTGTTTCTAATTCTTTTTTTCTTTTTTCTTCTACTTTTTCTCTTTGTTTTATATGTTCACCAAGATTTTTTAAATATATTAATTTTTCATTTGCTTTTTTCTTTTTATTTTCTATTTTTTTCCAATTTTTTTCTTCTTCTCTTTTTAAAATATTTATTCTATTATCTAATAATTGAGCATTTTTTTGTGCTTCTTTTCTTTCATTTTTCATTTGTGCTAATTGTAATTGTAATTCATGAAGTAATATATCATTTTCATCTTCTTGATTTTCATTATCATTATCTATATTTTCATTATTATTTTGTTGATTTGAATCATCCTCCATTTTTTTAATTTTTTATTATATTTTTTAATTATATGAATGTATAAAATTAATTTAATTGATTTTTTATCTATTTGAATATTAAAAATATATTAATTTAAGTAATAAATAAGAAAATAATTTTTTTTCCTTAAAAAATAGATAATTATATATATTTACATAAAATGTTTTTTTTTTAAAACATACCATTAAATTTATATAAATTAGTCCCATTTCTTTTATATCTATTTCTATTTTTATAAACATGATATAATTCTTCTTGTGGAGTAATATGATTACAATAAGAACATTTTTCTACATCACAATTATGTAAACATTTATTATAATTATTATATAAATCATTTTGAAATTTATTCCATTTTTTATTTTCTTCATCTTCAATTTTTTTTTTCCTTTTTTTCTCTTCTAATGATTTTTCTAACCAATTTTTTAAATTTTCAATATCTTTTTTTTTTTTATTTAATTTATTATAATAATCATTTTCATTTTCTTTTTTAATTCTATTTTTTAGTTTATTTTCATAATATTTAATTTCGTCTTCTTTATTTTTTTTCATTTTATTTTTAAAATTAAGTATTTGTTGATTATCATTTAATAATTCATTTATTAATTGTTGTTTTTCTTCATTTTCAATATTATTATTATAATTTATATTATAATCATTTAATTCAATTGATTTTAAATGATTTTTTCTTTCAGTTTCTTTTTCTTTTTTTTTTAATTCTTCTTTATCTTTAATTTGCATTTTTAAATAAGAACATAAATTTTTTTGTACATCAATAGGAGTAATATTATTAGGTTCCATTTTAGGAACATCATAAATACATTTTGAATAATAATCTCTAATTCCTTTTCTAGGAATATCAAAATTATATTTATTAATATTTTTTTGAATATTATTTTGAATAATATCATATCTTTTTAATATTTTTTCATATCTTAAATCCTTTTTTCCCAATTTTAAAGAATTTGATGTATAACATGATTGATTTTGATATTTTTCTTTTTTTGAAGGATTTTTATTTATATAATTTTGTAAAATTGAAGATACTTTTTTTGTTAAAAGTTGTCTATTTCTTATTTTATTTTTAATATTTAATTTTTCATAAGCTATCATTTCATCATTAAAAATATTTGGATTTGCTGAACTCATTGAATTATTTAATTTTTCTTTTTGATTTTCTCTTTTTAATTCATATCTTTGTTTTTTTAATAAATTTTGTTTAGAATTAAAACATTTTTCACATAATGGTTCATAAAATAAATTTTTTGGACAAATTTCAGAAGAAAAAGATTTTTTTAAATAATTTTTTTTTGTTAAATTAATTCTATTTGTATTTGGAATAAAAAAAGAATTATTTTTATTTTTATTTTCATTATTTTGAGTTTTTTCCCTTTGAATTGGACTTTTAAATGTTAAATAATATGAATTAGAAGTATTTTGATAAATATTATTATATTTAATATTACTAGAAGAATGAGTTCGTAACATTTTTTTTTTAAATTAATAATTTATTTTTTTTTTATTAATCAAATATAATATGATTGTAATAAAATAAATAAATTTAAAAAAAAAGAATGAAAAAAATAATTAGATTGATTAAATATTAACAATTTTATTCTATATATGTTAATAAAATGATAAAAATTAACAAATTTATAAATAAAAGTATGCTTTCTTATTTATAATAAATCATAAAGTTATCTACCAAAATCAAAATATTACTTAAAAAATATTTTATTTTTTTAATCTAATTCTAATAATTCATCATAAAAAATAAAATTATTACATTTTAAAAAATAAAAATATATGAAACATTATAGATAAAAATCGAAGGATAAAAAAAAATAAATTTTATTTAAAAAAATTCAAATTCTAATTATTTTGCATTTGACAATAACCTTCATAAAAAAAATTAGTTCTTGCCTTAATACCATGATATTTAATAGCATATTGATCATAAGCTTTTGCTGCTTCTTCTTCAGAATCAAAATTACCAATATAAGTTTTTTTCCTATTAATCATAATTAAAACTTGCCATCTATTTCCATTTCTTGATACTCCTCTATATTTACTACTTCTTCTATAAATATTTTGTAAATTTGCTTTTTTTAATTCTTCTTTTTTTAATTCTAATTCTTTATCTTTTATTTTTGTAATATTAAAAATTTTTGGTTTGGGATAATTATTATTTATAATTATTCTTGCTCTTTTTTTATTTATATAATTTGATGTTGATAAATTTGTTGATTCTAGAAATGAAGAATTATTTTCAAATGATAAATTTATATTTGAGTGATTCATATTATTTAAAAGAGATATAAAATGATTAAAATAGTTTATTGAGTAAAATATACTTTTTGATTCTTTTTCTACTATATTTTTATCTGATAATATTTTTTTATGAAGTGTTCTAGTTAATTTATTTTTTTATTCTTACTCTAAATCTCTAATAGAGAAGTTATGTACATTATTCATTTTTTAATTTATATTTCATATGAAAATATGATTTATAAAATTTTGCGATGTTAATTATTATTATATTTTTCAAAAAAAAACAATTTAATTTATTTTATTTCAAAAAATAATATACTGTTTTAATTTAATTTTATAAATATTAAAATATAGAAAAATTAAAATAAAGTTATTTTAATATTTTTTTATCTTTTCCCATACAATATTATAAAATTATATCATATATATAAAATAATATATATTTTAAGATATCTATTTATTATCCATTGATTAATCATTTAATATTTTAACACTTAATAATAACATAATATTAAGAAACAAATTATTTTAAAATTTTAACAATTCCTTGAAAAATAATTAAAATATTTTTCATAATATGATTCTTTAACTAATAAATTGAAATTTATTTTGATATAAAATTCATATTCTAAGTTATTTAATAATTCAACAGAATAACTTCCAACTTTAGCATAAAATGAATTTGCATAACAAATATCTTCATTAAATTTAATACTTAATAAACAACTTGCCATAATAATTCTATATATATTATTTAAAGTTAAAATATATCCATTTAATTGGCAAAAGTTGTCTATATAAACTATTGCAAGAATTAAAGTTGAAATATTAATATTACAATAATAAAATATTCTTTTTAAATAATCTTCTATTGAGATACATGGAAGATAAATTGAAGAAAAATTATCTTTTTTTGAAATTAAATGATAATACATATTATAATTATCATTAATGATATCTTCTAAATTTGATGCAATTGATGAAATTATTTTTAAATTAATTTCTGAAATACTATTTTCTCTATTGTATTTTATAGTTTCATTTGAATTATTTGTTTTTGGTGAATTTAATATATTATCAGTGATATTTGTTGAATTTAAACTAATAATTGATTCTTCCATATTATCAATTATTAACTAAAACAATTCAGAAATTATTATATAAAACTTTTTTTAAAAAAAATTTAAAATCAATTCAAAACAATAATAAATAATATTTTTATTTTAAAAGATTCATAAAATTAAAGAGAAAAAAACAAAAAAATAAAAAAATGGAAAATAAAATCGAAATAACCCAAGATGAAAATAATGATGACAATAAACCATTAAAATATATATTCCAAACTGTATCAGATAAATCATCATATTCAAATATATTTACAAAAGAAAATTTTAAAACATTAGAAAAATGGGGTTTAACAAAAAATATGGAATTAATAAAATTTCGTTTTAACACATCAATAACATTAAATGATATAGATAGATTTTTAAAAGATTTATTTAATGACCCAATAATAAAAAAAAACTTTAATCCAATTTCTCAAATAATTCCAGAAGGAGAAAAAATAAATAATATAAAATATAAACTTTTAAAAACAAATTCAACTAATTTAAATATTTTTGATTGTATTTATGAAAATAATTTAGTCACTCCTGAAACTGGATATATACATCAAGATTATGATATTTATGTTGAAGATATTACAATAAGTGATAAATTAAGACAAAGTTTATTAGTTGAAGATTCGGAACCTTATTTAATTTTTAATGATAATGTCAGAGATGAATTTTTATTTCATATTTTTAAAAGAATTGTTATTGGAGGTTCATTTTGTGAAAATGATAATACAATTTTCCCTTATTTAGATATGACTAAATGCTTTTATAAAGATTTAGTTAATGCAAGTAAAGATAATGAAAGTGGGAAAATTATTATTAGAAGTATTCCAATTGAAATTTTAAATGTTGAAAATAATGATTTGTATAAATATAAATTTCATCCTCAGAATTTTTTTTATATAATTATTGATCCTTTACAAAGATATGTTCATTTATGGTATCATAATTGGGTTAGTTTTTAATAATAAAAATTTTTATAATTTTTTTATAAATTTTTTTATATTGAAATTTATAATTATATTTTAAAGCTTTTTAATTTAAGAAATGTAACTTAAATAATATTAATTTTTATAATAATATAAATTTTCATTTATAAAAATAAATGCAATTAAATAAGGAAAATGTTCTTTCTATAGCAAATAAAACAAGTTCAAGTTTTTATTCAACTTCATCTTTTAATAGAAGATTACATACAATGTCAACTTTTTCAAATACAAGAAATTTAGAAAAATATAGTAAAACTGCATTAAATAATTATCATAAAGCTTTTTTAAAACATAAATTATCAAATAATGAAAAAAAATTTTTAACAATTGAAACAGATAAAAATCCTATTTTTTTAACAAAAATGATTAATATTACTGATTTATTTTTAGAAGATAATGAAATAAGTGAAAGATATAAAACTTTATCAAAAGAAAGTTTTATTCCTATTAAATTATCTAAATTTAATATTTATGATAATCTTTCTCCTAGAAAAGAAAATATTATTGATTTTAGAAATTTAATTAGAAGTGGAAGAAAGGCAAAAATATATTTAAAAATATTAGAAAGAGAAAAAAACAATTTTTTAGAATCAAAAAAAGCTGAAATTGAAAATTATGATATGAAAATTTTTGAAATAAATTATGTAAAGGATTTATTAAATAAATATATTTATCAATTGGGAAAATATTGTAAATTTTTAAATAAAAGAATAGAAAAAGAAAAATTAGCTTTAAGAAAAATATTATTACGTGAATTAGAAATAAAACATTCAGTAAATGATTTAAATTCAAAAGTTGAAAATAATAAAAGACTTGTATTAGAAGGAGAAAATTATAGAAATTTTTTATTATGTGTAAAATATAAAGTTACTAAAATGAGTGATTTACCAATTGAAATACTTAAATTATATCATTTAGAAAAATATATACCAATTATAAATCAACCTAAAAAAACTTTTACAAAGAGAAATTCAATTTTTAGTTCAAGAAAATCTTTTGATAATTTTAGAAAAAGAAGATCTTCTTTTTTAAAAAAAAGAACTTCTGTTCTCATAAGTAAAAATTCAGTCACTGAAAATTCAATTAATGAAAAATCCTTATTTAAAAAAGAAGAAATTTCTTCTCCTCCTCCTTTAATTTATAATTCAGTTGTTTTTTTTGATAATGATTTTGGAAATATAAAAAATGAATTATATAAATTATTTACTTTTAATAATGAACAGATTAAAGAATTATATGTTTTAAGAAATGAAAGAAATAATTTATTAAAAGAAAAACAATTAGATGATGAAAAAAAATCAAAAATAATAAAAGAATTAGAATTTAAATTAAAACATGTTAAAAATGAAAATTCATATTTAGAAAATTCAATAAAATCAATTAATTTAACAAGATTAAAAACAGGGAAAATATTTGATAAAATAATATCTATTATAACAAAATTACCTATAAATATAGAAAAAGAATATAATTGTCATAATTTTTATTTTCATCTTATTTCTAAAGATGATTATTTTTTATATAATGGATTTAAACATGATACTATTTTATATAGTTTAAGTATTTTAGAACAGATTTTATCATCTACAATTACTAAAATTAATGCTTTTAATAAAGGAATTAAAAATTCATTATTTCTTTCAGAAGTAAAAAGTAAATTAGAGAAAGAAAAAAGACTTAAAATTAGTAAAATTAATATGAAATTAGAAAAAGAAAAAATAATTAAAAGAAATGAAAATATTATTCAAAAATTTAATAAAGTTTTATTTTTACCTAGAAGAAAAATAAATACGATTGTAAATAAAGAAACTATAAATTCAAGAAATAAATCAAATAAAAAGTTTAGAAGTAGTAATACATATGATATAAATATTGAAAATTTATTATATTAAAAGTAGAATACTTTTAAATAAATTAATTATATTTTTATAATATTATTATAAAATACCTAAAAATTATAATTATGTAAAAATTTATTTTAAATTTTATATTATTATGGAAAGACAACATCTAAAAAAAATGTTATCTGTTCATTCATTAACTCAATTAAAACCAAATTTTGAAAAAAATCTAAAATCTATTAAAACAGATATAAGGAAAAATAATGAATTATTAACTCCACAAAATGATAATGAAAATATGAATAATATGTATAAAGATAAATCTATTAGAAATAAATTTATTGAATCACATCGAAAAATGTTATATAATTTAAATATTACATTTGAATCTCAAAAAAGTTCATTAAATATAAAGAATACTCATAATCAAGAATTAGAAATTGCTAAAGAAAAACAAAAATTAAAATTATTTGGAATAATTTCAAAATTTAAAAAGGTTATTATTATCCAAATTTTAATTGTTATTTTGGATTTTATTTTAATTACTTTTTTTCCTAAAATATTTTTTAACTTTTTTAATATTTTTTCTTTATTATTATTGCTTTTTTTTAGTTTTTATGTATATAAAGAATTTGTTGAAGGCTTTGAAAAAATAAATAAGAATTGTTACAAAAATATTAAAAATATTTTATATCTTACAATAATTATTATGATAGTTTTTTTTGCTATTATTTTATATGAAATAGTAGTTCAAATATTAATTTTTAATTTACCTGATTTTGAAGTTTCTGAAATTTTAAAATGGATTTTTTTTATATTATTGTATTCTTTAATAAATATAACCATTCCTGTTCTATTATTAATTCATTTATATGAAATTAAAAATAATATAAAAATATTTGGAAAATTAGAAGGGAAAGATTATTCAGTAGCTTCAGAATAAAAGTAATACCCAAAAAAAATAATTTTTAATAATTAATTTAATATAATATTACATATTTTTTTTTGTTACTTAATAAATTTTAAATATTTTTTATAAATGAGTTTAATAGATGATTTTCATATCATCTCAATTGAACATAAATTTAACTCTTCAAAATCAATAAATAATTTATCATTAAAAGAAATAAAAAAGAAAACACCATTTATAATAAATGAAAACGAAAAAAAATTATCAAACTTCCAAGAATCAACAAAAAACAATTCAATAATAAATAAAACACTTAATAAAATAACATCTTCAATATCATCATTTAAAGATTACATAATATACAATGATTCACTAAATATTTTATCACAACCAATAGATATAAATAAAGAAAATCACATAAAAATTTTAGATAAATCTTTTTTTCCAAAATATAATATAAGTAATATAAATAAATATTTAGATTTAATGTTTCAAATGACATATAGAACAAATTTTTTTCCAATTCAAAATTCAAAAACAAAAGAAGAATTTAATAAAGATTCAGGTTGGGGATGTATGATTAGAAGTGGTCAAATGATGTTAAGTAAAGCAATTCTTGATTATAAATTATTTTCATATTATAATTTAAAAAATAATTCAATTATTTCTGAAAATGATATTAATTTAATGATTAAAGAAGAAGAAATAAATAAAAAAAAATTTGAAACTTTAATTTTATTTTTAGATAATCCAATTAATATTGAAGATGTAAAAGGAAAAAATGATTTTATTAATTATTTAGAATTTTTAAAAGATAATAATTTTAATAATTGTAAAATTATTCCTCCTTTTAGTATTCTTAATATTTTTTCACTTGGAAGAGAAATTTTAAATAAAGAACCTGGTGAATGGTTTAGTGATAATAATTTAATACAAATTTTTTATTCAATTCAAAATAAATATAAAATTATATCAAATTATGAATTTTTTACTTTTAAAAATGGATTCATTGATCAAAATTTAATTATTCAAAAATGTTTTAAAGAAGTTGAAAATAATAATGATTTAGATATTATATATCATAATAATAAATATTATAAATTTGAAAAGGCAGGATTAATTTTTCTTTCTATAAGATTAGGTTTAAAAAATATTGATTCTACTTATTTAAATAATTTTATTAAATTATTTAATATAAGAAATAATTTAGGAATTATTGGAGGGAAAATAAATAAAGCTTTTTATTTTATTGGAATTAATCCTGAAAAAAATGAATTATTATATTTAGATCCTCATGTAAATAATATTGCAATTAAAAATGTTGAAGAATTAAGAATTAATACTAATTTTGATACTTATAAAGTTAAAAATATTTATTCTTTAAAATTAAATAAATTATCACCATGTTTTACTATAGGTTTTAATTTTAAAAATTATGATGAATATGATACTTTAATTAAAGATTTAAATAATTTTACATTAGAATGTAAACAATATTCTTTTTTAAGAATAGGTTAATAGTATATAAAATAGTTTTTCAATATATATTATTAATTATAATAATAAAAAAAAATAAAAAAAATATTATTATTAAAAAAAAAAAAAAAACTTAAAATGGAAAATTCAAACCAAGAAAAAAACCCATTAAACGAGGTAGAAAAAAAAAAATCCAAAAAAAACTATGGAAAATTTTTAATCCTCCTAATATTAATAACAATAATAATAGAATCCTATTCATACATATACATAATAATGTTTAAAAATATAACATCAAAAAACTACATAATAATAACAACACTAATAATAATATTTATAATAATATTAATATTATTATTATGGTGTTTCATAACAGCAATGAATACAAATCCAGGTGATATTCCTTTATATTGGGGTTTCTATATTGGAGATGATGATTTTAAAAGAAAAAGATATTGTTTAATTTGTAATGCTTTTAAACCAGAAAGATCACATCATTGTTCAGTTTGTAATAAATGTGTTTTAAATATGGATCATCATTGTCCATGGATTGATAATTGTATTGGGTTTTATAATAGGAAATTTTTTATGCAAGTTTTATTTTATACTTGTTTAATTACTATTTATTTTGATATTAGTGGTTTTTATTTTGTTTATCTTGTTTTTATAAAGATTATTAATAAGAAAATAAAATATAATTTTAATGATTTATTTAATACTGGATTTATTTTAATTACATATTCTTTTATTTTTGTTTTTAGTTTTATTATTACTAGATTTTTTATTTTTCATATTAATTTAGTTTTAAATAATTCAACTACAATAGAATCACTTGATAAAAATGCAGAAAAAGATAAATATAATATTGGAAAATATGAAAATTGGATTCAAGTTTTTGGAACAAATAAATGCTTATTTTTTTTTCCTATTATTTCTGAAAGTGGAAGACCAATTGGTGATGGATTAACTTGGAAAGTTAGATTTGAACAATTAAGTATTGATATTAATAAAATTAATAATAGTAATGAAGGACCTAATGCTAGAAGTAGTAGTAATGGGAAAAGTAATAGTTTACAACATGGAAATGTTGGAGGACAAAATGTTGAAATGAATAATTTTAATCCTAATTTAAATTATAATACTTCTGCGTTGTCACCAAAATGATTTTTTATTTTTTTTTTATTTATTTTGGATTCTTTTTTTGTAGGATTATTTTAAAAAAAGAAAATTTTTTTATTTAATAAAGCATATTTTATATATTTTGCAAATTTTTTCTTTTTTTATATTTTTATAAATCATTTGAATTAAATATATAATATTTAATATATTTAAATTAAAATATAAAATATTCAATATATTTAAAAAAAAATTTTAAAAATTATAATTTTTATTTTTATCTAATAAATAACCAAAATTTAAATTAAAAAAAATTAATAAAAAAGATAGTAAAATGTATACATCTCAATTAAACAACTTTCAAGAAAATACTTTAGAAAATTCAAATCAAATTTTACAATCTCAAGAAAACGAATCTCCAATAAAATCATATACAGATCAAATAATATCATCATTTAAAACATGTAATAGAATAAAAGTACACGAATCTCAAATAAATGGATTAAATATAAGTAGTGATGGAAATTTAATATTAACAAGTTCAAAAGATGATAGTATAACAATATATTCAATTCAAAGAAATGAAATATCAAGTCATTACAATAATAAAACACATGGTTGTGAAAAAGCAATTTTTACTCATGACTCAAATGCAATTTTATGTGCATCAAAAAATGATTATAGAATAATGTATTGGTTATTACATAATAATGAAATATTATTTTCTTTTCAAGGACATTCTGATGTTATTACAGAATTAAATTTAAATCCTAATAATGATTTATTTATTTCTACTTCTTTAGATAAAACTAGTAGATTATGGAATTTAAATTTAAAAGAATGTGTTTGTATTTTTCAAGAAAGTAATTGTGCTAATTTTGATAATAGTGGTAATATTATTGTTAGTGTTACTAGTGTACATAATAAAAATAATGATATTTATGAAAATTTTATTAATTTATATAATGTTAATGATATTTTAAAAGGATCTTTTGATGTTTTTTCTATTAAAAGTAAAAGTGAAATTAAACAAATTAAATATACATATAATAATAATTTTATTATTGCAATTTGTGAAAGTAATTTTTTTATTATTGAAAGTTCAAAAGGAAAAATTAGTTCTAATAAGGAAAGTGAAGATAATTTAATTAAATTTGATATTAGTCCTGATGATAAATATATTGCAATTGCTTGTGAAAGTGGTAATATTTTAATTTATGATATTAAAGGTAATTTAATTAAAACTTTGGAATTTCATACTATGGGTTGTAAATGTTTGGAATTTAATAAAAAATTTGCTATGTTAGCTACTGCTGATAATGATCTTGTTATTTGGATTCCTACTGTTACTGAATAATTAAAATATATTTATTTAAATTATTAAATTGTGCTTTTAACAATTAAAAAATAAAAATCTATTTTTTAAAAAATTAATATATAAAATTTATTTTTTAAAAACTTTTAATAGATTTTTATTATAATATTTTTAAACAAACCTATATTATAATTATTAAATTTTTTTTGAATTTTTATCTATTATTTACAAGGATTAAACTCTTTTTAAGGAAAATATTTAATTAAACAAATGAATTTTTACATAAATTAAAATATAACAATTAAATTTACTTTTTTTTTAATTAATATTTATTAATAATAAATGTCATAAAATAAAAAATAAAATTTCTGATATGAAAAAAATTTTATTCATATGGTAAGAAATATACCAAATAATAATATTTAAAATGGAATAATGATGGCATTAAGAGTAATTCCTCTTTTTTTAATAATGCATGATGGGAAAATAAATATAAATTATTTAATAAAAGATAATTTTAATATTCTATTTTTTTTATCTTTTTTTTCTATATCTACTTTTTCATAATTTAAATTATAATTTGATTCTTTTAAAGTTAATAGGTCTATTTTATAATTAAATGAAAATCCATTATTTACTTTATTTATAATTGCTCCTTTTTTGGAATAAAAATTAAGTAAAATTGAATCATCTTTTTTTACATTAATTTATAAATATATTTTTCCTTTTTTTGATAATTTTTGATAATTTATTTTTTCAATACTATTAGGATAATTTGTTATATTATATGATACTATTTTTTCATTGTTAATTGAAATTTCAACATACATCATTTAATCTGATTCTTTTTCTTTTTTTAATTTATAAATAACTTTATTATTTTTTAAAGTTGATTTTAAATTACCATTTATGTATCAAATTCAGTTGGTAATCTTATCATATTATACCATGATGTATCTGTTATTCCCATTCTCCAAAGTTTTGCAAACATTATTCCATTTCCTCTTTTATAATTAATTACTACTTCTCCATCTTCA
>Ga0310695_10004638_pt1 | contig 25014 bp, 25 predicted proteins | sample RumenRJG_04DNA_FD_203882 | JGI IMG/M metagenome (GOLD analysis project Ga0310695, IMG submission 203882) | Bovine rumen microbial communities from Lethbridge, Alberta, Canada - RJG_04 (v2) (version 2) | ecosystem: Host-associated > Mammals > Digestive system > Stomach > Rumen | place: Canada...
CTTGAAGAATTAGGTTATCTAAGAAGAACACGGAAACGCAATTCAAAAGGGCAATTTGAATCGGTTATAGAGGTGACAACAGAACGGAGCAAGCCTGATCCATCAAGGAAAAACCGTGACGGTAAAACCGTGGAGGAAAACCCGCGACGGAAAAACCGTGGCGGTAAAACCGTGGAGGAAAAATCGGCACAATATAATACTGACAATATAAAACAGAGTAGTAATAAGGATGATATAAAATCTATCAATCATTCCGAAGATTTGAATGAATTACAGAATGAATTATTTATTCCGGAATGGTCACTAAATGGAACTAAGAGAAAAATTAATTACCAGAGGCTTAAGGAAGCACTATTACCTGAAGAAATAAAATATGTCGATAAAATACTTATGATTTTGGCATATAAGAGAAGTAATCCTAAAGGTGATAATGATTTGAAAGTTGGAGGTAAATATATTCCGGAAGATGAAAGAATGGCTCATATTCTTAAATATGGATATGAAGAAGTATATGCTGTTGCTAAGAATATGGCTAAAGGCAATATTGATGTCAATAAGCCTGATTCATATTATCTTACTGCACTGGATAGGCAGCTGCAGATAAACTCTCCGGAATCATATAATTCAATATCTGATGATGAATGAAGGGAGCGATAATAATGGCTGTATATAAAGATAAATGGAATGGTTATAAAGGGCAGACTTGGCGTGTGGCATGTTACTACACTGACTGGCAGGGGAAACGTAGAAAACATGATAAAAGAGGGTTTGCTACTAAGAAGGAAGCTCAGGAGTATGAGAGAGAATATCTCGCAAGCAGAACTAAGGATATAAATATGAGCTTTGATGCTTTCCTGGATATATATATGAGGGACGTGAAGCCTCAGATGAAACTGAATTCATATTCTACCAAGGAAAATATCATTAATACACATATAAGACCTTATTTCAAGAATAAAAGCCTTTCAGAAATCTCTGCCACTGATGTACTTCAGTGGCAGAATGAGCTTTTGGGAAAGAGAGATGAACAGGATAAAGGATATTCTATGACATATCTCAGGACAATACAGAATCACTTAACTGCAATATTTAATCACGCGGTTAAGTTTTATGATCTGCCGAAGAATCCCTGCTCTGTAAATAAGAAGATGGGTAAGGCAAAAGCTAAGGAAATGCTTTTCTGGACTAAGGATGAGTATCTGAAATTCAGTGAAGTGATGAAGGATAAGCCTATATCATACTATGCCTTTCAGATTCTTTACTGGACTGGTGTAAGGTGCGGTGAATTATTAGCCCTCACTAGGAAGGACTTTGATCTGGAAAATAGAAAAATGATAGTTGATGAATCGCTTCAGGTAATCAAGGGCGAAATAGTAGTAACCTCACCCAAGACTGAGAAGAGTAATCGTGTTATAGATCTTCCGGAATTCTTATGTGATGAAATAGAGGATTATATTGAGTCACTATATAAGGTAGAAGAGGATACTAGACTATTTCCGATTACGAAAAGCTTTCTACATCATGAACTTGATAGAGGTTGTAAGGCTTCAGGTGTTAAGAGAATACGACTTCATGATCTGAGACATTCCAGCTGTGCACTTCTTATAAATCTTGGTTATTCGCCGGTACAGATAGCTGAAAGACTTGGGCATGAAAGTGTAGCGATAACTGAACGGTATTCGCATCTTTACCCATCGGTTCAGAAAGAAATGGCTGATAAGCTTAATGAAGCTTTTGGAAAAAATAAGATGAAAGCGGGTGGTGGAGATGAGTGATGGAAAAGATAAGATATATCGTCGGTCCACTCAGTTAGGGGATACACCTATAAAGAAGAAGGATGAAAAGGCTCGAAAGAGAAATAATATTCTTAACTTTAGGGCGACCCCGACTGAGAAATCTCTGATTGAAAGAAGAATAGAACTATCCGGGTTGGATAGGGCAAGTTTCTTTATACAGAGCTGCATGTATCAGAAGGTTCTTGTTAGAGGGAATATTAAATCATTTGACAAGATAAAAAAGCGCATGGATGAGTTAGAAGAAAAACTGGTGGTACCTACTGATATATCAGATCTTCCTACAGAAGAAAGGGAGACGATAAGAATGATACTGGAAATACTTGATAAATTGTATGGCAGTAAGAATAGACTGCCGGAAAGTGAGGAATTATATGGCGACTAATAAAAGTTATGCAGAAAGAATAAAGATGCAGAAGGAAATAATGGAAAAGGCTGAACTTAAGATAAAGGAACTCGAAGAGGCAGCTAAGAGGGAAGAAGATGAGAAGAAGCGAAAGAGGATTAAAGATGGTTATAAAACAGGTTCAGCTAATAAACTTCATATCGAAAGAATAGATAAGTCGGCGTTACAATCGGAATATGTTTCGGGGGTTACGGTTATTTTCTGTGCAAAAAAGAATACAAATGAGACTGTGATTGTGGGATGGTATGATGATGCTCAAGTATTTGCGGTTAGAAAAAAAGTAAAAGATATTAATGGTGATCCGTGGGAATACAATATTGTAACTGATGCAGAAAATGCTCATTTAATTGATGAGAATAATCGTACATTTCAAGTACCTAGAACGAAAAGTAAGGATGAACCGGGATTTGGTTCAAGTAATATATGGTATGCAGATGATGATAAAAGCAGAGTTATTAAGGCTTCTGCCTTAGAATATATTGATTCTATTAGAAATAAAAATATAGTTTCTTTTGATGAAATATAAGAACAACCTCTTCGATGGAACGGCAGCTTGCAATCGTAGTTGATAAAATCCGCAATTCTCCAAATGAGAATTTGACATCAGAAGATTTAGAAACAGTAAGAATGATTTTGGAAATATATGAAAAAGTATTTGAAAATGGAGCATTCCTGTAATTCATAAATAGTGTCAATTGAACAGAAAGAGACCTAGCGTTAAGATTTAGGTGTTCATCTTGGCGGATGAAAAAACATCAAATCAAACCGGAGGTCTCATATGAATTATACACAGAATGAAAAAATCGAGCAAGTTGCAGATACAACAATGGTGGTTGGAGTTGATATAGGAAGTCAGCTTCATTATGCCAGAGCATTTGACAATAGAGGACGTGAATTAACAAGAAGAGTTTTCTCTTTCAGGAATGACATTGAAGGATTCAATACATTTAATCTTTGGGTTGAAACTCTAAAGACAGAGAATGAAAAGACCGATGTGATTATAGGCTGTGAGCCAACGGGTCATTACTGGTTTGCTTTTGCAAAGTATGTGACAGATCGCAAGCATAAGATAGTGATGGTAAATCCATTCTCCGTTAAAAAGATAAAAGAGTTAGATGATAATAGTCCGAAGAAAACAGATGCTAAGGATCCTAAAACTATAGCAAAGCTTGTAGTGGATGGAAGGTATTCCGAACCCTACATGCCGGAAGGCATTTATGCCGAAATAAGAGATTTGGTATACAGCCGGGACAGGATAATAAAGCAGCATAACATATCCGCTAACAGAATCCAGCGATGGCTTGCGATACACTTCCCAGAATATCTGGGATTATACACAAGGTTTGATGCATCAAGTGGCTTAGCGATACTTGAGAAGGCTCCATTACCCGAAGATGTAATAGCACTTGGGGTTGATGGAATCCGTAAGATATGGCACGAGAAAAAGCTGCGTGGCAGAGGAGTAACTGAAGTTAGGGCAATGACCCTGGTTGAAGCTGCGCATAACAGTGTTGGATTGAGCGGAGGCTATGGAACAAGAAGCGAACTGTATATGCTACTTGAAGAACATCGACTTTGGACTGTACAAATGGAGTCAATAAATAAAGTGCTTGAGGAAACAATCCGAAAAGTACAGTATGTGGAAAAACTACTCGCCATAAAAGGAGTAGGCATGATAACAATAGCAGGATTCATTGCTGAGGTAGGTGATATAAGGCGCTTTAAATCACCTAAACAGATACAAAAGTATGCAGGTCTTGAATTAATAGAAAACAGTTCAGGAAAGCATAAAGGAAAAACGAGAATCAGTAAAAGAGGAAGACGTAAGCTTAGAAAAATTTTATATCAGGTAATGATACCATTACTTGCGAGGAACAAAGAATTCAGAGAAATCTACGATTACTATCTGACTCGAGTGAAGAATCCGCTTAAGCGCAGACAGGCAATGATAGCCGTTAGCTGCAAACTGATCCGCGTTTTCTATGCGGTGTTAACAAAAGGTGTGGATTACGATAGAACAAAGATGCTATCAGATATCCATAGAAATAGCGGGTTTATAGCCGCTTAAGCAATCAAGTACTGTAAACAGTAAAGCGTCCGCCATCAATTGGTGCTGTGAAGCAGGAATGCAAAAGTAAATATAAAACAAAGTAGAGCTAGTAGCTGCGTTGACATTTTTCCTAGGGCAACGACCCTGTAATTGGAGCATGAGCAGCACCAGACTATGGATAAACAGAACGAAGGAATTTAGGACTCGGCATAGTTCGATGATCCTGGTAGACATGAGAGGTTTGTTACTGTAGGTGATCTGGGAAATGGAAGGCCTTCATAAAAATCGAAGACGCTTTGTTTTCCATACCCATAATCATCAGAAAAGGGCTCATAGAAGCCGCTTCTTATCCGGAAAAGCTCTGTTTTGAATATATTTGGAACTCGAAGACCGTTTAACAAACCTAGTAAAATAAAGGCTTTTTGTTAAACATGTACAAAGAAGAATAGAGAGGAATTAAGTATGGCAACAAAAAGTTATGAAGAAAGAATAGAAGAACTTGTAAAGAAGCAGAACCAATTAAAAGAGCAGGAAAAAGCTCTTAGAGCAAGAGCATCTGCTGAGGAAAGAAAAAAGAGAACAAGAAGGCTTATAGAAATGGGAGGAATAATTGAATCAGTCCTAGGTAGAGCTACGACGGATGATGATAAGACGAGGCTTCTTGAATTCTTGAAGAAACAGGAAAATAATGGAAAATTCTTTAGTAAAGCTATGAATCCTGATTCTTCGAACTGAGATAAATGAAAGCTGTTTGTAGAACTTTGGGCTGTCCCTTAGGTACTAAGGGCGCACTTACATGTGGGCGGAGCCCACATTGGTAAGTCACTGCGCTTACGCTTGTGCCGGTCTGCGAAAACGCTTTGGCGTTTCCTTGCCGGGCTCGTTCCGTCGACGGGTCCTGTGTGGACAGCACCAAGGAGCTTTGCTCCTTTGGAATCCACAGCCCGTCATTTCGTTCGGACGAATTCCGAAACATCCACCGGATGTTTCTCCGTTCGCCGAACTAAGTGACTAAGGGCGCTGCCCTTGCATCCTGCCAACAGGGCGTTGCCCTTTTGGATTACCCACAAGGGCACTTCGTCCCTTGACCCCGATAAAGCTTCGTTTTAATAGAGTCTTGCAGACAGCATTTATGATTTCACAATATCAAGAAAGGAATTAGATAAGTATGGCAATATATCATTGCTCAATCAAAATAATCAGTCGGGCAGGTGGAAGGTCTGCAGTAGCATCTGCTGCATATCGTTCGGGAGAAAAACTATACAACGAGGAAACAGGCCTTATTCACGACTTCACAAAAAAAGGCGGAGTTGTATTTTGTGAAATAATACTGCCGAAAAATGCTCCGGATAAATATATGGATCGTCAAACGTTATGGAATGATGTTCAGCAGATAGAAAAAAGGTGCGATGCCCGGTTTGCTCGTGAAGTTGAAGTTGCTCTCCCGGTCGAGATGACAAGAGAACAGCAAATAAAATGTGTAAGAAATTATATAAGAGAAAACTTCATCTCTAAAGGCATGATTGCTGACTGGGCTTTACATGATAAAGATGACGGTAATCCGCACGCACACATTATGCTAACAGTCAGAGGTTTTGATAAAAATCAGGAATGGGATACAAAGACAAAGAGTGTATTCGCGAATGATAGAGATGAACAGGGCAGAGCTATTTATAATCCGGACAAGCCATCCTATGATCCAAAAGATAAAGAGCATACTTCCCAATACAGAATACCGCAGCTTGATAAAAACGGTGAACAGAAATTTAGAGAACGCCCCGGCAAGGGTAAAGAATATCTGTGGGAGAGAATCAATATCCAGTCGAATGATTGGAACGATAGAGACAATGCTGAGATCTGGCGCGAATCGTGGGCAATAAATTGTAATCAATTCTTAGATAAAGAGCATCAAATTGACCATCGGAGTTATGAACGCCAAGGGATAGATAAAGAACCAACTATTCATGAAGGGATTACGGCAAGAAAGATTGCATCAGAAGGAAAAATTGCGAATCGTATGCAGATTAATAGAGAGATTCGGGAACGTAATTCTATCCGGGAACAGATTAAACAACTTGCAAAGAAAATTACGCAAGCTATAACCGAGAAAGCGAGGATGTTATATGAAAGATTTACAGGATTTACAAGAAGTTTTGGAAATTCTGAAGAAGCAAGAAGAAATGATGGATTTGCTGGAACAGCAGCAGACAGAGATAGAACAGATGGAGATAGAGAACCAAAGATTGACGGAACAAGTAGACGAATTAATGACATTAAACGAGACTCTGACAATGCAGCTGAAGAAATCCAACAAACAGAACAAAATATTGAATCAACAAGTCAAAGAATTAATGAACTACAAGAATTAGTAATAAGAAAGGAGCGTGAGCGTAATGAAAGGATCGCAAAACTCCGAGCAAGACGAACTGCTGGCCATGTTAGAACAGATGCAGGACGAGATAGAGCAGAAGGACCAGCTTATATTCAACCTGCAGAATCAACTGAAACAGACATTCAAAAGCTCATCCGAAATATCAGATCTGAAATCTCTGCTGAACGAAGTGAAGAACGAAAGCAAGAGAAAATCAGAGAAGATAGCGAAATTAGAGCAGACAATAGTTCAACTCAACGAAAGGATAGAGAATCTGAACAGCAGCGACTTGCAGCTGAGAGAAGCGAAAAGATTAAGGAACGAGGCAGAGACCACGGTTTCAGCCTGTAAAAAAGATGTAATAACAGCTAGGAAAGAACGTGATAGGGCACATGATGAAGCAGAACGTCGGATTCGTGAGATGAAAGAGAGTTTATCCTCACGAGAAGAAGCAGCACGAGCAAAAGAAGCTCGATTAAATGATATAGAGGCAGATGTAGAAGGTGAAGTTGGAAAAAGAGTTTCTGAGTTGGGGGCGGAAAGACTTGATTCTCTTGAAAGAGATTACAAGAGTAAAAGCAAGGCTCTGGATGAAAGATTTAATAAGATGACAGCCGGATATAAGGGCAGATATTATATGGCTCTATATTATGGAATTTTGGTTACTGTAATTATGGCTGTTATCTCAGAAACATTTAGAACAGAGACTTTATCATTTGTTTCAACCGTTGCTAAAGGGATGATTACTATCGGTGATGGATTAATTTCTTTAGGAGGCATTGTTGCCCGGCTTGGGGACAAGATACCTCAAGATGTTATAGCTTTCATAATTCACTGGTTACTACAGATTGCTGTTACCGGAGGAAGTATCTTTGGTATAGTATTACTGATAGTATGGTCGGCAAATAAGTTTATTGGTTTTATTAAGAATAAATTTGCAGACGAAATGACCGTGTCTATCATGTTGATGGTACTTGCTGTAATAGTGATATGTGCTGATTATGTAGCGTTACTGCCAATAAATCTGATTCTGCTATATATCGTTATATTTTTATTCTATATAGTAATCAGGGAATTTATTGAATGGGACAACGGTGAAGCGAAGAAACAATTACTCGTCAACATAGGCTTAGTTATTATACTTGTAGCAGTTATATGGTTTGGACTCAGATCAATAACAGAAACGTTATCAAATTTATCACATTAAGTTTTAGTCTGATTTATATTAATGTGGGGAGTTGTACTCCTCACATTATTTGTTGGTGCGCCTGGCGGCGCACTTTTCTAAGGGGCGAAAGTCCGTAATCCGCCCGACAGCGGGAAAGATATAGCTGAACACACCAAGGGTGTCCATCGTGAAGGTGAATTTGAAGAAAGATGATTTCACGAACTCTAATTTTACATGAGTCCAAAACCATGTGCAACTGCGTATACAATAAAAAGAGATATGAATATAATTAGAAACTGAATATATTTTATCATGCCATCATGCATTATTATTGAACATTCTGATGAGTAGTTGACCCATATTGAAAGACTGCGCATCTCATCAATTATAGCTGCATCCGTTTCTTCATCTGATTCATAATCATCCGAATCATATATTGCATTGAATTTGGTATAGAAATGATCTATCTCAGATATTTTCCTATTAAGAAATTTTTCTTCTTCATTAAAAGTTACGTAGTCAGTTTTAATATTTATAAAGTCCGGAAGATATTTTCCGTTTAATAGATTATATTTGTGCAGAGTGTCTAAAAAGACCTTAAGTTGAAGTGGACACCAAAATGCAGAAACGACCATACCGAATATTCCGACAAAGCTAAATATAGTGATAATCATGGAAAAAATGGTATTCTCAAAAGATGTTTCGACGGCGGAAATTTGAACCTCTGTCAGAAAAAAAGCAAGGCTGCCGAGAATGAACGATGTAACCGGAATGATTAAAAGTGCTATAAGAGAATGTCGTACCGATTTCTTTAATTGATTTTTCCTTAATTGGAGGCCTTTTTTTTGGTCTTTATATCCCTGATAGTTATAATCTATTTGATTCTTTAAATTTGCAATTGTATAGTTCATTTCATATCCTTGTACTTTATTCAATTAAAGTGGGGGGGGGATAATCTTTTCTCAATTTCTTTTATAGGTATAGATATCATAACATTATATGTTTTTTCTTTAATAATAGAAATGATACCATTATAATGAAGTACGGTGTTTTTTACATTGTTAAGGCCATATCCATGGATAAGGGGATTTTTATTTTCTGTATCATTTTTACTATATGAGTTTTCAACGGAAATGAGAAATTTATCTTTAGGACTTGTGATTATCGTGATATTAATTTGTTTATGATCGCTATTCATATTTAAACATGCATTTAAACTATTATCCAATAAGTTTCCAAGAATAATACAAAAGTCGTAGTCATCTAAAGGAATACGATTGTTATCTACTTCTATATTAGTTGTATATTTTATATTGTTTCCGGCTGATATATTTTCGTAATTAGTAAGCAGAGAGTCAATAACAAGATTGCCTGTATTGTATTTAACATATGTTTTTTCAAGATCACTTATTGAAGAATCCAGGTATTTTGCAAGGTTATCATACCTTCTCAGTTTGATATTCTCTTGAATTTCAAAATAATGTTTTTTGATGTCATGTATTATCCGACGACTTGTTTTGTATGATTCACTTAATTGAGCATATTTATTTTTCTGATAGTTTATCTGATTGTTCAATTCAATGTTTAGTATCTGGTTAGAATAGGATTCGCTTGTTTTATTTAACAAATAATTATTAAGTATATTCAAAATTGAAATAAAAACTATAAAGAATTCAAAAAAATACTTATTATTTGATATTACTTTTAGATTTTTCGGCATTATTACAATTAAAAAACACGAGAGCACAGGTGTGATAAATAGCAGTAAATTAATTTCAAGAGGAGAATTATCATCTTTTTTTGAACTTATCTTATAAGAGATAATCACCATGATAAATAGAATAATCTTGGAGAGAGTATTCATTGAATAAACAAAACTTTTGCTTCCTTCAGGAGAAAAGAAGGATGCAGGTAATAAATGGGATATCAGTAAGCATATCATTTCAGAGATTATTACAAATAATTGAAAGGAGAGCGCAATATATACATTTTTCTTTATTGTTGATTCGTAAAAAAAACAAAGTAAAAATGTTGTAGTTATACTAATAATTGAAGTAATCAAAGCTGAAATATTTGATGAAAAATTGACAAATAATTTCATATTAAACAATAATAGTGCTTCAGAACATAATAAGGCAATGAGAAACACATAATATGGAATAGATTCTTTTAAGTGTTTCAGAGTTCCATCAAGATATTTTTTTAATATGTAAACATCTAATAAAGCACTTACGAAAGAGAGAACGATATTCATTGATAAAATACTTCCTTACTTGAAATAAGTTATTACAGCTTTGGTCATTTCGTTTTTTATTATCTTGCTATATTTTCGGCTGATTGGTACTGTTTCACCATTATCGAAAGTTATAGTTTGATCTTTTATAAAATGTATGTGTTCGATATTTACAAGAATGCCACGGTAGCATTCGAAAAAAGCAAAATCTGAAAGGCGGTATTTCCATTCATTAAGTCTTCCTTTACACATTGCTTGATTATTAGACAAGTGAATGGTAATCGTATCGGATTTTTGACCTGAAATCTCAATATATACAATATTATCAATATCAATAGGGTATTCAACTGAATTGTGAGAAATGACAATAAAGGAATGAGTGATGTTTTTATAATTTGCACTTATTTCTTCTAATAATGAAAACACTTTTTCTTTATTGATTGGTTTTTGCATATAAAAGAATGGATGAACATTAAAACTTTCTTTCATATATTCAGGGTAGCTACTTATAAAGATAATAAGCACTCTATCATTACTGAGGGAACGTAATTGTTTAGCAAAATCTATGCCGTTAATATCAGGCATTTCGATATCTAAAAAAAATATATTATATTTATTATCTGAGGTGATAGATGAAAGAAGTTCATTAGGCTCAGAAAATAAATCATAATTAAATGTCATAATATCCTGATTATAGTTATAAGAAGTTATGATATCAGATAATCCTTTTAAGAATAGATGATCATCATCGCAAATTGCAATGTTTAGAGTCATTTCTTTCGCTCCCAGATAACAGTTTTGATAATAGCATACTGAATGTATTAATAATAACACAAACATATATGATTGCATAGTAATTTTGTTGATTAGAAATAATCAAAAAGATAAATACTGCGGATATTATGATGATGGAAATAATCGTAAAATGTCTGTGCTTTTGCATTTTTGCTTTTGATAATTTTTCTGAAGATGAAATGATAGGCGATAAATGAATGATAATAAATGCCGTAATGAAATAACTAATCAGTAACATGCATTTTAAGAAAACTGGTATAGAAGATAAGGCATAAAAATGACAGTAGATATATGCCCCGCCTAAAGCGCTGAAAAATGTGAAATATGAAAGTATGCTGCATATTTTTCTTGAATTTGCATGAATACCTCCGGCAAATTTTCTTATGGGTATCATAATAATAAGATATAATGCCGACATCAGAAATTTATGAAGAATAGCTCCAATAATAAGTATACTGGAGTTAAACATAAGAATATCAAACAAATATTCAAGGCAGTACTGATATGATGTACAATAACTGGATTCTATATAATTATTTGATTTCAACACACTTGTTATTTTTTTGCTTATTAAATTAGAAATAATCATTGCTGTTCTCCAATTCATATAATGAAATTAATATAGCATGTATGATAAGGAAAAAATAAATATGAGGATAAGAGGTCAAAAACAGGTGATAAAATGCATTTTACCCCTTGTTTTTGACCTCTTATCATTAGATTTAACAATCAGCTATTCTGATGTGATAGGATTAACAATGTAAATGAATTCTTTACAATATTTTTTTAGGAGGGTAGTGGAACAGTGAAGAATAAAATGAAAGAAATGCTTTTAAATTGTGCGAGGAATCTATGTACGCTTGCAGTGCTTATTGTTCCGCTTGGAGCGTTAAGTTGCAGATGTATGTTTTTTCAACCTGAGGAACCCGAAAATTTTAATGAATTTTTGAAGGAAAGGAAAAATGCAAAATGACGAAGTTAACAAATGAAGAAATGAAAAATTTCAATGGTGGATTTGGCTGGTGGTGTGAAGTTTGCGGAGCAAGTAATAGTGGAATTACAGAAAACGTAGCTTTATTACAGGCTATTGCTCATTCAGGATTGGGACATGTAGTTCATGTATATGTAACTCAAGAATTTTATAATAAGCATAAAAGTAGTTTTAATTCAAATGTATTATACAATTAGTACATCAGTTTTTAATTAAGCGGACTAAAAACGTGCCTGCTATATTCTCGAAAAAGCATTTTGAGGTTTAAGTCCAGCTTGCTAATTAAAATTATCTGTAATAGGATATAAGAGGAGTACATTCAAGCAATTACAAGTTGCTTGAATGTACCTTTCTGTATATGGAGATAGGTGCTATGTTAAATATGATTAACAAATCCATATGTCGGTATCTGGTATTATTATTTTTTATATGTTTAATGCTTACAGGGTGTAACAATAATGAACCGAATAGTGAGAAATATGATTATAACAAATTTGCATTTACTGGAGAGGATATATTATTAGATGAATTTGTGGGAGATATTATTGCTGCCAGTTTTTATAACGAAAACTATTTCTTGGTTATAAAAAATTCTGATGATTATATGTTATATTATTTAAAAGGTGATTTGACTGATTATAAGAAATTGGATGAAATTACAGACGAAGAGGTTATAGATGTTTCTTGTGGCGAATCGATAGTATTATTACTTGCTGATAAAACTGGTACGATAAGTATAAGGAAATATAATTATAAAGGTGACAAAATTTCCGAAATAGAAATATTGCAGAGAAATAATTTAAATTATGATTATCTGGAATTAAAGACATCTGACAATGGGACGATAGCAGTTGTTGATTCAATGGAATTGCATCTATTTGATAAAGATTTGAATCAGTTGGCTACAATAAAAGAAGAGGGAAAACAAGTAGTAGGGATTGAATTTGATACTAATGGAACATTAGTTTGTTGCGTGAGAGAAAGTTTGGGTTCAGATTATGGATATTTAACATATTTAGCATATATAGATGATAACAAAATTATAAAGTATAAAAATAGTGAATGTGATTTATCAGGGATATACAATTATGTGATTCCAGAATGCAATACGGGAAAAATCTATATTAGACTAAATGATGGAATATATTGTATTAACGAAAAGGACGGTTCATTAGAGAAAAAAATGGATTATTTTGATTCGTTTATTTATTCATCGGAAGCGGAATCATTTGTAGTAATAGGAGATGTAGAATTTGCTCAAATAGAATACAAAAATGATAAATGTAGATTAAGAAAGTACATTCATTCGGATTCTGAAATAAGTGATAATAAAATTATTATTACATATGGAAGATTTATGGTCTCTGAAAGAACATCTAAAATGATAATTGATTATAATAGAAACAGTTCTAAATATTATATCAGAGTTAAAGATTATTCTTATGGCGAAGAAGGCAGAGACAGATTTAATCTTGATATTGCGAAGGGGGATTGTCCGGATATTATTGATTTGAAAGGTTCTGGAGGGGCAGCGTCTTACATAAGTAAAGGGATTGCAGAAAATCTTTATCCTTATATAGAAAAAGATGACGAAATAGAATTTGAGGATTTTACTGATTCTTATTTGGATGCTGTTGAGAATGATGAAAAGATATATTTCATTTCTGATTCATATAATGTAAGGACTCTTGTAACTAGTAAAAATGTTGATCTTACGGAATATAATTGTTCTGCTGATGAGTTTAAAGATTATATAAATTCGAAACCAAATGCATCAATTTTTCCGTGGGATTCGAGTAGAGAAGATTTATGTTATTTGTTATTTATGCCTGAGTTCTCACAATATATAGATTATACCAATGAAAAATGTAATGTTGACAATAGTTCTTTTGTTAAGATGTCATCCTTATGTTATGATAAGGGTATAGAAACAAGGTCGGATACAATTCCGAGTTTTGATGATATGGTTGGAAAGTATCATAATAAGGAAGCTTTGTTTTGGACAGATGTTACACCAGAGGAGATGGGTTTCCTTAAATATATTTTTGGAGATGAGATCTGTTACTGCGGATATCCGGAGATAGGGACTATCTTTTCCCCTACTGAAATGATTTGCATGAGTTCGTCTTCAAAAAACAAAGAGGGTTGTTGGGATTTTATGAGACGGTGTTTATTGGAAGAAAATCAAAAAAACAATGTGTTAAGTGATGGCGATGTGATTCCAACTAGAAAAGATTGCTTAGAACTATTATGCAAAAGGCTGCTTATAGAGAACACATATATAGATGAAAATGGTGATGAAGTTACTCCTTTGCAGAGTGATATATATGTATCGGGAGAGTTAATAAAGCAAAATCCAATCGAAGAAAATGATGTAAATCACTTTATTGATTTAATTAATAATACACATATATGTGAGTCTTCAGATGATAAAATCAGTTCCATAATCATGGAGGAACTTAGAACATATTTTAAAGACGAACATGATATTAGTGTAACTATAGAACTTATAAATAATAGAGTGGAAACATATTTGAAAGAGACTAATTGATGGTAAAGGGAAATAATAAATATGAACAAATATATTAAAGCAGACTTATATTATTTTTTTCATAATAAGATGGTTGCAGGTGTTTTTATTATATTGTCACTTATTTCATCAGTCTTACCATGGATTCATAATTCATTTGGAGACTATAAGACATTAAGTGCTTCAGAATATGTTGCATCTCTTAATTTGTCGCAGCATTCTTTTTACGATATAAAAACGACAGGTATGTTATTTATTAGTGCTATTATTTCAACTGTACTTGTAAAAGGATTCTTTAAGAACCGTATTTATATTCAGCAAGAAATAAAGAATGGGGAAATTATAATTCCTATAGTAGCAATGATGGTTGCTGATTTATTAATAATTGTTATGTATATGTTACCCTTTTTCTTAATCATGACAGCATTATCAGTTATTAACGGTACTTATAGTATGGCTGACGCAGGTAATTCCTATATATTTTTACTTATGCTATTGGGCATGATTACTATTAATATGATGCATATTGCAATGAACGTGCTATGGATATCCTTTGTGACACGGAATGAAATAGTAGGTATTATTGTTACTATAGTTTTGGAATTACTAAAAACAAATTTGATTAGTATGCTGTTTTTAGGAGGAGGGGGAAATGTAATGTGGGTGCCGTATGGTTTGTTCCCGGCTTTAAATTGCCAGGAAATGACGTTTAGAGCGATGAATATACATACAAACGTACCTGTTTTATTTGATTTTATATTGCCGTTCATTGGTTTTATTTTTGATTTTCTGATCTTAGGAGTAATACTTATTTTTGCAGAAAAAAGAAGGCGTAAAGAGGGGTAATTACATGAGTGATGATATTTTAATTGAACTAAAAAATGTGTCGAAAAAATATATAAAGCAAACTGCGCTTAGTGAGTGTAATCTTTCGATAAAAAAAGGTAGGATTTATGGTGTGGTGGGTCCAAATGGGGCAGGAAAAACCACTATGTTTAAATGTATGCTTGGAATCAGCTATCCGACGGGAGGCAGTATTACTTATGGAGAAGATAATAATATTAGAAATACTAAATTAAAATTTGGAGCACTTATTGAGAAACCTTATTTAAATCCCAATATGACAGCACTTCAAAATCTTAATTACATGATAATCTTATGCGGGATGAAAAATAGAAAAGATATTGTTAATGAATTGATTAAAAGTATTGGTCTTGAAAATGTGAAAAATAAAAAAGTAAAAAGGTATTCAATGGGAATGAAGCAACGGTTGGGAATAGCAATGGCTGTAGTAAATGCTCCCGATGTGCTTTTTTTAGATGAACCAATGAATGGTCTTGATCCTGAAGGGATTATAGATGTTAGAAATTATTTGAAAAATATTTTTTATAGTAAAGAACGGACTATTATCATTTCTTCTCATATCCTTGGGGAATTGGATAAACTTGTTACAGATTATATTTTTATTAAAAACGGCAGAATCCTTCTAAATTGTGAAAAGACCGATATAAAACAGGTAATGGATGAGAAGGAATATACCAATATAGAAGATTTTTATATGAATATTATTAAGAGATAAAAATGTCTAATTGTATAAAATCCGATTTGTATATGATGTTATATAAAAAAACATATTTGTTTTTTTTGGTGATTTGTCCTTTATTGGAAATGATTATTTCGGTGATGAATTCTATAATAAGACTTGGCGATAGTACATATGAAAATATAACTTTACATAGTTATAAATTTCTTTTTTATACGTATATAGCCTTCATTATAATTATTATATATAGCGTTCTGTTTGAGTTTATAGATAGTGGATTCATACAAAATGAAATAATACAGTGCCATATAAAAAGTAAAATTATTTTATCTAAATATATAATAGTTTGTCTATTAATTCCTTTTTTTTTCGTGTTAATTCCGTTATTAGTATATATTTGTACAAGCAAAGTTATTATGCATGATGTATATGCTGACTTGATAATAAGAAATATAGCCTTTGGATTAATACTATTTAGGATAAGTTTTGATTGCGTATCATTAGTATTTATATTCAAAGAATCTGGTTTTTATTTTTTCGCCACATTAACCATGTGGTATTTTATTCCGGGATTAATAAAGAAAATGACTATTGGAAAGTTTAGAATATATAAACTTACTTGGGAATATCAAATGAGCCTTATAACATCGAATGGTATGACAAATGAAATGTTTTTTAAGTACGTTATTCCATTTGAACTTCTTTCTTTATCAATACATTTTATAATAATGGGTTTGTTGGTATATATATTCTTTAGAGAAAGAGAATTATAAAATGAAAAAATATCCGTTTGTTATGCAGCATGATGAGAGAGATTGTGGTGCGGCATGCTTATCTATGATAGCTGAATATTATGGAAGTAGATTGAAATTAGAAACTTGTAGAGAGCTAATAAAGGTTGGCCCAAGAGGAGCAAGTATATATGGAATTAAAAAAGGCGCTGAGAAATTACACATTAAATGCCAAGCGTATGGATGTGATATAAATGAATTTTTACTAGAATATAAAAATAATACAATTGTATTTCCAGTTATAGCAAGAGTATTAAGTGATGAAATGTATGAACATTTTATTGTAATATATAACATTGATGGGAAGTCCATTCTTATTGGGGACCCTGCAGAATCCAAGGTTCGCAATATCGAAATATATAATTTGGCTAGGGTGTGGTTAGGGCAGATAATAACGTTTGAAAGAGAAAAAGATTTTGTTTATCAGAATGAAAGAGAAAATAATCTTTTTCGCTTTAATAAAGATATAAAAAAGCAATACAAGTTTATGGGATTGGTTCTTATTGAATCAATGGTCATACTTTTTATTAATATTTCAGGAGCGTATTTATTTAAGTTTATTTTATCTGATTCATATAATACATTTTATATTTTTGGACATATTGTTACTAATGGAATAGATAAAATATGCTTGACTTTGTTTTTAATGTATATATTTAGGGCAATTGTAGAAATTATAAGATGCAATATGCTTACAACTATATCTAAAGATATGGATATTTCAATTACGATGAAATACTATTCGCATTTGATAAAAATAAAATCTGAGGCATTTGATACACATCAGGCGGGAGACTTTATATCTAGATTTTATGATACTGAAAAAATAAGAAATGCTTTATCTTCTATAGTTCTATCGTCAGTTTTGGATACACTAATGGCGGTTATATGTGGAGTAATTCTTAGCAAGCTCAACATAAAATTATTCGTAATTGCTGTTATTACGATGGGAGCCTATTTTATAATAGTAACCGCCTTCAAAGAAAAACTTAAAAAAGTAAATAACGGAATTATGGCGTATGGAGCTAGGGTTACTTCAAATCTTAAAGAATCGATAGATGGCATCCATACTATAAAATCATATGGGTTAGAAGAAAAAAACATAGCACGAATCAAGGGCTTGTACGAAAAATATACAGATAAGATTCTGCATGGCGCAAGAGTGGCAAATATTCAAGGGGTATTGACTGCTTTTACTGGTTCTGTTGGTATATTGATAGTGTTGAGCGTTGGATATAAGGATTATCTAAAGGGAATAATAAATATATCAGATTTGTTTATGTTTTATTATGTTCTTGATTATTTTATGGGCCCAATAATGGGACTGCTGAATCTTCAACCAGATATTGAGGCTGCAATCATAGCAGCAGACAGAATAAGTGATGTGCTAGATATTTCAGAAGAGAATGATAATAATAATACAGAGAAATTGAATGGCGATATTATATTTGATGATGTTACATTTCGATATGGATATGATGAACCTGTTTTTGAACATTTTACTTGTAAAGTTCCGAAGGGAAGTAAGGTGGCAGTTTCTGGAAAAAGCGGCTCAGGAAAAACAACAATGGCAAAGTTATTAATGCGGTTTTATACTCCGGAAAGCGGATCAATTATGATTGGATCAAAAAATATAGAAAGATGTTCTGTAGAGAGTATAAGAAGTAGTATTGCTTATATTGCTCAAGATACTTTTCTGTTTGAGGATACAATATATAACAATTTGACCATGGGAAATACAACAGTTGATGAAAAAGATGTTGATTTTTTTGTAAAAAAATGTGGTCTTGATGATTATATTAATAGATTACCACTTGGATATAATACAATAATATCTGAAAGCGGGAAAAACCTTTCAGGAGGACAAAAACAGAGGATATCCATAATAAGGGCGTTGCTTAGCGGAAAGAATATAATGATCTTTGATGAGGCTACCAATAATCTCGAGGAAGAATTAGAACATGTAATAAATGAATTAATAGTAAATCTTCCGAATGAAGTAACATGTCTTATAATTACGCATAGGGAAAAAATAATAGAGAAATGTAATATGTCGCTGTATTTATAAAAGGCGTAGATAGCGATGGTGGACGGTTCTGTCAAACGGCAGGCTTGTCAAGCTGGACTGCAGTCATTATGTCCATGATTTTGAGTATGAAAGAATAAGCAAGGAAATGAAAGAATTTATTGACGGACAGGATAAATAAAGTCTTTTATATGGACTTTCCCTTATTTTTCCCTTATGAAGTTTCGTGGGACGGTAAGGTATGATATAATGTGAAGCAAATCCTTATAGTAGCTTGGTGGATTACAAATTCGGTGTTTATGCGGTTTAGAACAAATATTAATATAACTTAACGGTACATTATAAAGGATGATAAAATTGGAAAAATTACTATTCAAACCCGCAAAAACAATAATGTAAGAGAATAAATTGAAAGAAGAGATTGTATTATGGCAATACCGACCAACATAAAAACGCTTTTAGCAGGCAATGCTGTAGAGTGGGCAAGAATAGAATTTAAGGAAACATGGGATGCAGCTGCTTCTCTAAAAACAGTATGTGCATTTGCAAATGATATAGATAACTGGGGCGGTGGATATATTGTTATAGGTGTAGAAGAGGAAAATGGCAGGCCGATAAGACCGCTAAAGGGCGTTCAGATAGATAAGATTGATGGTTACTTAAAGGATATGACAAGAAAATTTAAGCTTATACGCCCTTATTACATGCCTATTACAGAAGTGTGTGATTATGAGGATAAGAAGTTTATAGTGATCTGGTGTCCCGGTGGTGAGGGAAGACCATACGCATCACCAAAGACTATGGCAAAGGATAATAAAGAAAAAATCAATTACATTCGTAAGAATTCTAGCACGATTGAACCGTCAGATGATGAAGTGAAGGATTTATATACTCTTGCCAATAAAGTGCCGTTTGATGATAGGGTAAATCATCATGCGGAATTAACAGATCTTACTTTTACATTGATAAATGAGTACCTGCACGAAATAGGAAGTAACCTATCTGCAAGAGCCGGATCAATGGATTTTAAGGAATTGTGTACGGATATGGATTTGATCAGTACACTTCCTGAGTACGTAAAACCTAAAAATGTTGCGCTTATGTTCTTCAATTCCAATCCGGAAAAGTTCTTCCCGTATGCGCAGATTGATGTGGTGCAGTTTCCGGAAGGAGTTGGTGGAGATAAGATTGTTGAACAAACATTTAAAGGTCCGCTGCATGAACAGCTACGTTCGGCACTCCGATATATAAGAAACATGTTCTTAACGGAGAAGGTAATCAAGTATCCTGATCGAGCTGAAGCAGACAGGTTTTATAACTGGCCATATGCAGCGATAGAGGAAGCACTTGCCAACGCAGTATACCATAAAGGCTACGATGAAAGAGAACCTATTGAGGTAAGGGTTGAGAAGGATGTAATAGAGATTATCAGTCATCCGGGACCGGATAGATCCGTTACTATCGAGGATCTAAAAAACTATAAAGCAAAGAGTCGCAGGTACAGGAATAGAAGAATCGGAGATTATCTTAAGGAGTTGCATCTTACAGAGGGAAGAAATACCGGCTTTAAGAAGATTCTGGATGCATTAAAAGCGAACGGTTCGCCTATGCCGGAATTCGAGACTGATGAAGGACATACTTACTTTATCTCCAGATTCTTTGTACATGAGAGATTTTATGATGAGGTTGAAGAAAGTGACTCTAAAAGTAACCCCAAAAGTGACCTCAAAAGTAACCTTAACGAGAGTGATGAAAGTGTTGATTATAAGCTATCAGGATTAAATGAGACAAATCAAAAGATTATTATGCTAATAAAGAAAAATCCAATGATAACAAGAAATGAATTAGCTGACACTCTTAATATGTCACTCAGTGGTGTAAAGAAAGCTATTAGAGTTATGACGGCAGAAGGAATCCTTCACTATGAGGGTTCAAGTAAAGCTGGTCATTGGGTTATAGACAAAGACCTTTGATGTCTATAAAATGTCGCTAAAAACTTATGAAACTCAAAATAATATATGGAATATATGGATTTTATATACTATATATATTGTCTAAAAGAATGTTTGGACACTATATATAGATGTTATCATAGAACTCCTATAGTTTATATAATTCAAGTGATAAAAAAGCTCGTAGAAGCCCTAAATTGGGCGTCTCGCGAGCTTTTTTAATGTCTGTAAGTACTAAACATTATCTTTATTTGATTTGAGTTCGTTGATTTTTTTGGCGTATGCAACTAATCTTTTAATCTGAGCTTCATTCCACTTTTCATAGTTTTCTATTATGGAGAAAACCTCCGGGTTTTCTTTTTTGTTTATGGTGATAGAGTCTGGTGCTGGGGAATCAGTAACTCCAATCAAATAATCGACAGAAGTGTGAAATGTCCTAGCAATATCTTCGAGCACATGGATAGATGGTTCTCTCTCTCCTGATTCATATCTGAGATAAGTAGGCTGTGAAACGCCGATTCTTTTTGATGCTTCTCGTTTTGAAATATTTAAAAGTTCTCTGCATTTAATTAGACGTTCAATGTTTATTTTCATAGTGGATCCTTTATGTGAGATATATAGATATATTGTTATTTAATTATATCTAAAATTGTACCAAAATCCCATTTAATTGTAAATATATTGCATATACCAAGGGTATATGATACCATATGCCTATGGTATCGAATTGGGCTTTGGGAGGTGGAAAATGAGTAAAGCAGATAGTGAAAATAATAATGAAATTATTCGTTTTGAAATTACTGTCGAAAGTTTACAATCAAAAATATACACTATCAGAGGTCAACGAGTGATGTTGGCATCTGATTTGGCTGAAATATATGGCTATACTACAAGAGCATTTAATCAACAAGTAAGGAGAAATATTGAAAGATTTCCGAAGGATTTTATGTTTGAACTCACTATAGAAGAGGCTGAGAGTATTTCAAGATCACAAAATGTGACCTTGAACGATAAAAAAGTTGAACGTGGTAGTAATATAAAATATGCACCTATGGTTTTTACTGAATCTGGTATATACATGCTAATGACAGTATTAAAGGGGGAGTTGGCTATTAGTCAGAGTAAAATCCTGATACGTACATTCAAGCAGATGAAAGATTATATTCAGACTACTCAAATATTATCTGTTCCACAAGAAATCGTTCAACTTTCATTTCAAGTTTCAGAAAATACGAAAGAAATCAGTGATATAAAAGAAAAAATGCTCACTAAAGATGATTTAACAAAAATTATACAAAGTTTTTCTCTTCCTGAAAAAGGAATAGAATATGTAATATACTCAGGAAAAACATTTGAGGCTGATTCAGCTTATGCAGATATTTATAGTAAGGCAAAACGAAAGATATTCATTGTGGATAATTATATAGGACCTAAGACTTTACTGATGCTTAAAAGTGTTCCAGCAAATGTTGATATTATTGTATTTAGCGATAACATAAGAAATATGCTTCGCTTATCAGAACTTCAATCATTTCAAAATGAATATCCAAATGTTAGATTATCGTTTCAGAAGACAGGTGGAAAGTTTCACGATAGATACATTGTTATAGATTACAAAACACAATCCGAAAAGATATATCATTGTGGAGCATCCAGTAAAGATGCAGGAAATAAAATAACAACAATATCAAAGTCGGATAACAAAGAACTCTATCATCCGATGGTAGATGATCTTCTTTTGCAGCCGGTTTTACAATTGCGCTAAATTGAGAATTCTAAGATGATGGTAAAGTGGACATGGCTCTATTTTGGCTCTAAAAAATCTGAGAGCCACAAAACATATTTTAAAATATGATTACAAGAACCCTATAATAGGACGAACAGAAATACAATTATATGACAGATTCGATAATAGCAATCGAACTCCTGTAGGTTTATATATTTAATAATGTAAAAGCTCGCAGATGCCATGATTTAAGGCGTCAAGCGAGCTTTTTTGCATAAGCCATTAATCGCATAAGCTGCATGTCTTTTTATTTTGCATAATAATATGTTATATGTTATTATCATATGTTAGAATAGACTAACTATTTAAATCTCTGATGTGAAATAGGAAAAGAGATATGTCAGATGATAGGTGAGGCGATGATGTCATAATGAGAAAATGGAGGGGATGTGACATATGAAATATTCCATGATGGCTAAAGTATTACCTTTAGTTCTTGATAAAACAGTATACGGATATTTAAACAGTGATGGTGCAAATATAACTAAAGAAACAAAGAAAGAAATTAAGAAAGATATTAAGGTTAATTAACATGATGGATTTAAATGTAAACAAGAAGAATCTGATACTTGGGATTATAGGTTCAGCATTTATGATGGCCGGAGATCTGACATTAAGTTTGATTACTCCATGCGATAATGATACCGGATTGTTTATAAGACAAGCTTATTTTGACGGGCAGTATCCGGCATGGAAACTCATCTTTATGGTGTTGACAGGTGCAGCAGGAGTTTTCGGATATTGGTATGGATTAGAGGAGATGCACAATTCTATTTTGCCTGAGTATGGTAAAACCAGAAAATGTTTTAAAATATGCAGCATGTTCTTTTGTTTTACTGGTCTTGTTATTCATTATGGTGTAGGGATTGGAGCTTATGAAGTGTCTTATCTTGCACAACATTTTGATGAAGAAACAGCAAGACGGGTTGTAGAAAATTATGCCGGCAATATATTGCCGGGCTTTTATATTTTATATATACCTATAGCCGGAATATTTATTATTCATTTGATAATGCTTATTATGAAAAAAACAATTTATTCAAGAAGAATGATTTGTTTTTCGCCAATCTTGTTGATGGGAATATTTGCTCTGATACCTGATATCAGGCAGGCACTTGGATGCAATCTAACAACTTTGGATTATGTGTGTTCGCAATGTTCGGGAAATGTTTCACCATTTCTTTATTTTCTGTTATGTATGGTTTTGCCGGACGGATTTAAGTATGAACATACATCTCCTAAATGAATTGAAAAAAATTTTTTTGATGAACCAGGATAACTCCACGATTCTTACCTTTTGGTAACTATCTTTCAGGATAATAGATTAAGATAAATCGGCATTTTGTTTGTACACTTGTGAGCGAAGGAGGATGAGCATTTGTTAACTACATTTATATTGCTGGGGATATTTCTTATCCTCGCAGTTTTATATATTCTGGTCGGTGTGTTTATGATACCAAAATTTGCTGTTACTTCTATGCCAGAGGATATAAAAACGGTTATCAGAAGTAGACCGGACTATCCTAAATGGAAGACGGCACTTGGTTATATCTCAGCTGTGGTTATTTTTCTTGGGCTGTTGGGAGTGCTGATATATGCTGGCATTGATTCTGCAAAAAATAATTTCAGCTTTGTTCAGGTTTTTGTAAGGTACCTTATTCTTCTTATGGGATATAAGGCATTTGACATTATCTGTCTTGACTGGTGGCTCATTACAAAGTCACGATTTTTTCAGAACGTATTTCCGGAAACTGCGGGGTGTGAAGGGTACAAGCAGTTTGGATTTAACAGGAAGAAGCAGCTGGCAAGGATAATAGGGTTTCCGGTAGTTAGTCTTATCGTGGCAGCTATAATTACATGGGTATCGTAAAGAAAACCGGAAGATAATTAAATAATTACTGCGATAAGGCGTCTATGATGAGTTACCTCTAATCATAGACGCTTTTTTCATCTGTTCAAAATACATGAACAAGAGTCCATGTCAACAAAATGTCAATAAAAAGTGTCAAAACACAAAATAATACCTGGAATAATTGGATAAAGCATACCATATATTCTAAAATGGAGAATTAACAGATACTATATATAGTATCAACTAAAGAACTCCTGTAGGTTTATATATTTAATAATGTAAAAGCTCGCAGATGCCATGATTTAAGGCGTCAAGCGAGCTTTTTTGCATAAGCCATTAATCGCATAAGCTGCATTTCATCCCATTTTCATAATTTCCTATGTTATAATATGAGTGTTTTTCTGAAGTAAAAATATAAAGATTTTCAAGAAAGCTTGAGATGATTTATTTCAGAACAATGTACTAAAGGAAAAAAATGAATAAACGTATAAAAATAACACCAGATATTATAGCTTATCTTCGCTGTAAAAAAATACCGGAGATGTGGAACCCCAATTATTCAAAGTGTTATGCTAAAATCGATAATGATTTATTAGTAAATCTAGATAATATGAAGTGACCTCACATTTGTAGCATCGTGGATTTACCTGTATACTACGATTTGGAAAAGTCGACAGTAACAGGGATTACCACATACAAAGGAGGTCACTATGAAAAGAATACTAAA
>Ga0310695_10004639_pt1 | contig 25011 bp, 24 predicted proteins | sample RumenRJG_04DNA_FD_203882 | JGI IMG/M metagenome (GOLD analysis project Ga0310695, IMG submission 203882) | Bovine rumen microbial communities from Lethbridge, Alberta, Canada - RJG_04 (v2) (version 2) | ecosystem: Host-associated > Mammals > Digestive system > Stomach > Rumen | place: Canada...
TACGACCCGAACGAAGACGAACCCTACGTTCCCGACGATGATTTCGGAGCTATGGACGATTTCGGCTAGGCCCACAAGATTTTAAAATTAAAGAGGAAATATGTTATCCATCAAGAACCTTAAAGCAAGTATCGAAGACGGCACCCAAATCCTGAAAGGGATCAATCTTGAGGTCAAGCCGGGAGAAGTCCACGCCATCATGGGCCCGAACGGCTCCGGCAAAAGCACGCTCTCCAAAGTGATTGCAGGCCACCCCGCCTATCATGTCGATGGCGGCTCCGTAGAACTCGACGGCAAGAACTTGCTCGAAATGGAAATCAACGAACGCGCCAACTCCGGCCTCTTTATCAGTACGCAGTACCCGACCGAAATCCCGGGCGTGAACAACGTCGAATTTTTGAAGATGGCGCTCAACAGCAAGCGAGCCTTCCTCGGCCAGCCCGAAATGAGCGATGAAGACTTCAAGAAACTCTGCGAAGAAAAGATGAACTTGCTCGAAATGGACGAACGCTATCGTGAACGCGGCGTGAACGACGGCATGAGCGGTGGCGAAAAGAAGCGTAACGAAATCCTCCAGATGGCGATTCTCGACCCAAAGGTAAGCTTCCTCGACGAAACAGACTCCGGCCTCGATATTGACGCACTCCGCATTGTGGCAAACGGCATCAATCACATCATGTCGCCCGAAAAGGCCGTGATTCTCGTGACGCATTACCAGCGCTTGCTGGACTACATCAAGCCCACTTACGTTCACGTGCTCCGTCACGGCAAAATCATCTTGAGCGGTGGCCCGGAACTGGCCCTCAAGCTCGAAGATCAAGGCTACGACTGGATCGAAGAAGCCAAGTAAAGTCGAGGACGCATAATGAACGCTGAATTTATACAGAACTTGCCCACCGCGGAACAGGCGATAGCACGCCTCCGCGAACTCGGCATGCCCCGTCGCAATAACGAACTTTGGTCGTTCTTCCCGGTCGCCAAAATCCCGACACCGGAATTCATGGGCACGGATTTTGCAGCAGCCCCAACGACTTCCCCGGCAGCAGCCCCGGCCATTCAAGAATCCGACTTCGCCGCACTCCTCCCTATCGCAAACATGGCACGCCACATGATTCGTGAAATCGTGCCCGGCGCAGCCGAAATGGCAATGCTCAAGTGCAACAACGACTTTGGTCACACCGTCCTTGACATCGGCAAAGGCGCCAAGGTGAGCCTCGAAATTCTCGACAACAAGGTCACGCACGACATCGCCGCCGAGCGTTTTGACATCAACATTGGCGAAGATGCAGATGTCGAAATTTTCTTTGCAAATCCGCCTTGCGATTTGCCGCTCCGCTTTAGGCACTTCAACATCAACCAGGCCGCAGGCGCCAACGTCCGATTCTCCAGCATCTGCAAGGATACCGCGATTGGCCGCGTCAGCGTCGAATGCCACCTCAAAGGCGAAGGCGCCAACTTCGATTACCGCAGCCTCCACGTTCTCGATGGCGAAGCCTCGCAGCACAGCCGCCTCACAATTTACCACGAAGCCCCGCGCACCACAAGCACACAGCTTGCCCGCAATCTGCTTTCTGGTTCTGCACGCGTGAGCTACGACGGAAGTGTCATCGTCGGTTACGACTGCACAGGCGTCAACTCGAGCCAGCTCGTGAATACAATCCTCTTGAGCGAAGATGCTAGCGTCTCCGTGAAGCCCGTCCTCAAAATTTACCACGATGACGTGGAATGCACGCATGGCAACACCGTCGGCGAACTCGATGCGGAACAGATGTTCTACCTCGTGAGCCGTGGCATCCCGAAAAAGGCCGCCCAGGAAATGCTCATGCGTTCGTTCGCACAAGAGACATTCCTACCGCTCCCAGGCAGCCCCGCGAAAAAGCGACTGATGAGCAGTCTTTAGACGAGAGGGAGATTCCCGCTCAGAGGCGGGAATGACAATACAAACCCGGCACGATCGGGGGACAAAGTGGCGGGAATGACAATACTATAAAAAGGCGACTTCGGTCGCCTTATTTTATTTTTAACAGATAAGATTTTTTATATTCTTCTATATGAAAAAATTTATCCTTATCATTGCATTGGGAGCATTGAACGCATTCGCTATCGATTGCCTTCGTTCTACCTTTGACATTTTCATCAAAGAATACCCAACATCCACCGAGCCTACAATATTGAATTACAAGAACTTTCTTGTAGATAGCATTTACTCCCAACAAGGATACTCTAGCCAGCCCCAAAAGTACGAAAACTATAAGTATTACTATACAGGCTCTTACGTTGACAGTGCTAGGGTTTACACCAAGAAAAAAGGCTCTGACGATTGGGAAATCAAGGTCCAAGATCACGAGTCCCTTAACTATGGAGCTCTCGATGTCAAGATTACCATTACGCAAGAGGGAGATTTCAAAATAATCCGCAAAGAAGGCAAGGGCAATCCACCCATCATTGAATATGTGGTTTACGAAGATAAGGACTCCGTCTTCTATGTCAAGTTTTATGTTGAAAAAAACGGGGAAAAAACCGACTCTTATCTATACAATTACTATATAAGTAATGATACATTATACCAATTCAAAGACGGAAGTAAAACATTCATCGTTCGAGATTCAACAAACGAAAGCAAATGCTACGAATACAGTTCATCAACCGAAAGTGATTTCCAAGTCTCTTACGAATACGAAATGAGAAGCGACACGCTTACTGCCACCGAAAAGATTCTCGGAGGTTACCAAAGCACGTTCACCATATTCTTCGTCCCCAGTGAAAAATACTCCACAGCCATTATATCTGGCAAACGTCGCCCAAGGCTGAATCCGGCAAAATCAAAGGACTTCGATTCGCTCGGTCGCCCCGCCAAGAACAAGCACATTTTTATAATCAAGCGCTAAAGAACAATAATGGATCCCCGACGCTTCGCTTCGAGGATGACAAATTGGGACAAAAAAATCCGTCGGAGAAATCTCCGGCGGATTTTTACATTGCTGTGAGAACTCTCATTACCTTTCATTCCCGAATCGCAGCCTCAGCTGCGACAGAACTCACGAGCAATGTACCCACACACCCCAAACATCCTAAACCAAACACCCTAACGCTTCCCCTTCTTCCAGCGTTGTCAGTGGGCTACCACCGACACCTATAAATGTACCCGATAATTCTGGGTTGCGCTAAAAATATTTTCAAAAGCAAAGTCCAAACAAGAAAGTTCCAAGTCGGAATAATGTTTTTTTCAAAAACAAGATTTAACTGGATTGGGCTAAAGCCCCAACTCTTTGGCTCGGTTATAAAAATGAGCAAGCTCATTTTTGCAACACTCGCCTTCTGAGTTGTCATCCGCTTCGCTCAGGATGACTATAAAAAAAATCCCGCGAAAAGCGGGAAATTTAAGGTTTTACATGATGTTCACAAGGAACAATAGAGCGGAGCCGCTAAAGGCAACCACAAAATTTACGACGAATTCCTCAAAAGCAGTCCGCTTCGGGTCTTCGTCTGTGTATTGATTTTCTTCCCAGTATCCCATTCTCATCTCGTAAACCGTAGGATTCTCCTACGAAGCTTAATTTAACTTTTTTTTTCAAAAATCAAAAGACTTTTTTAAAAAATTATTTACGATATTTCAGAAAATTTGAGCAAAGTCACCTAATAAATCCGTACAAAGTTTACGTATTTCGTACGGACTTATTATTTGCGTTCTTCAATCTTCTTGATGGGTTCGTCCATCATGCGTTCGGCAATGACTTCCGGAGTTTCTTCAGCCACAGCGGCGTTCGATTCTTCCGGCATCCACGGCTTGTCGAGGCTCTTTTCCCAAGACACGGTCGGGGCCTTCTGTTCTTCCTGGGAGGCATCCACAATCGGGAGGCCAAGGAGTTCGCGGGCGCGGTTGAGAGCAGCGTCAATGTTACCGAGAGCGTTTTCTTCGCCAAGCTGGGCAAGCACACCGGCACGGGTCAAAGCCACCACCGGCTGGGCATGCACGCCACTCAAGAGGAGCTGCGTACCTTCGCTCTTGCAGCGCTTGAGCAAGTCTTCAATCATGTTGATACCGGCAGCGTCAATGCTAGAGACGCTACGCATGCGCAAAATCAAAATCTTCGGCTTTTCGGAAATGCGGTTCATCGTTTCCTTGAACTTGTCTACCGCACCAAAGAAGAGCGAACCGGCAAGTTCGTACACAAGCACACCCTTCGGTACCTGGCGACCGAGGGTATTACGGGCAGCTTCGTCATCGTCATCCTTCAAGGCAGAAGAAACCGCTTCGACTTCGGCGACATCGCTCATGCGCTTGATGAAGAGCACAGCAGCAAGGAGCACGCCCACTTCGATAGCGACCGTGAGGTCGATAATCACCGTGAGGAAGAATGCAACAAGCATCACCGTCACATCGCTCTTCGGAGCCTTGAACATCTTGATAACGCTGCGGTAACCGCACATGTTGAAAGCGACCTGGAAAAGCACGGCAGCAAGGGCTGCCATCGGGATCATTTCGGCATACTTGCCAAGCACGAGCATAATGAGCAATAGAACGACTGCGTGAACAAGGCCAGAAACCGGGCTCACGGCACCGTTACGGATGTTCGTTGCGGTACGGGCAATAGCACCCGTTGCCGGGATACCGCCAAAAATCGGGCTCAAGATATTTGCGACACCCTGACCGAAAAGTTCCGTATTAGAGCGGTGCTTGGTACTCGTCATACCGTCAGCCACCACTGCAGAAAGGAGCGATTCGATAGCGCCGAGCATAGCAATCGTAAGTGCCGGCTGGAACACCTTTTGCATCATTTCGAGGCTGATATTCGGGAGGTGCGGCACCGGGAATCCGCTCGGAATGTGGTTCTTCATGCCAATCGTCACCACGCCGTGACCGTTCACCGGATCGTCCCAGCCGAGGACCTTTACCATCACAGTCGCCACAATAATCGCAATGAGGGAGCCGGGAACCTTCGTGGTAATCTTCGGCCACAAGATGCAGACCGCGAGAGCGACAACGCCCACAATCACGGAATAGACGTTCATGGAACCGAAAGAAGAAACGTAAAGCTTGATTTTGCCCACGGCGTCAGCCGGGTCTGCGCCTGCAAACGTAAGACCGAAGAAGTTCGGCACCTGGCCAAGCGCAATAATAATAGCGATACCCGCCGTAAATCCGACCGTCACCGGATACGGGATGAACTTGATAATCGCACCAAACTTAGCAAGACCGAAAATGACGAGGAAGATACCGGCCAAAAGTGTCGCCGAAGCAAGGCCATCATAACCGTACTGGCTCACGATGCCATAGACAATCACGATGAATGCGCCCGTCGGGCCGCCAATCTGGAAGCGGGAACCGCCCAACAGAGAGATGATGAAGCCAGCGATAATGGCCGTGTAAAGGCCCTGTTCCGGACCCACGCCAGAAGCGATAGCAAACGCAATCGCCAAGGGGAGAGCCAAAATGCCGACAATCAAGCCCGACATCAAGTCGCTAGTGAAATCCTTGCGAGTGTAGCCGCGCTTGAAGCTACGAACGATTTCCGGGGTGATTGTCGAAACGACGCCTGTCAAATACTGCTTGACGGATTCCTTGGCGTGAATATCAGACATTGAAGGTCTCCATATTAAATTCGAGACCCAAATTTAGGAATTTACCCCAATTTCGTTAAGGGGGGTAAGATTTTTTTATAAAATATATTTTACAGCAGTCCTTTCTTTGCAGAGCGCATGAGGTTCTTGACTTGCTTTTTGTCCATCGCAGGCACGTTTGCGTCCTCGAAGCGCTTGGAACGCGGGGCACAATCTTCGCAGAGATGCTTGACCACGGTCCCAAAACTTGCGGCTCCATCGGACATGGACATTTCACGGGTGCGGTAAGAGCGCAGCAAGGCTTCCTTGTGGCACTTGTCGCAAATGCCCATCTTGGGGGCGGCAGGCTCGCGGGCGGTATTGCGTTTCTGCTTGTCCTTTTCGGAATCAATGGAGAACGCACGGCTCATGGCCGCATTTTTACTAGCAAAACGATTGTCAAAAAGACCCATAATTACATCTCCTTTAAATCTTCTACAAGTTTATTCTGCAAATATAGCGCTAAAAGCATGCAGCAAAGCGACGTGGCAGAGCCATCTTCCATAAAGAGGGAGCGCCCGAATTTGCCGCGTTCCATCTGTTTTTCCTTGAACGTCTCGGCAAATTCAGCAAAATCGAGGAGTGTTACGCGCGGGGCGTTCGCCGCACAGACTTCGCGAATCATAGTATTTAAATATTCCACCTCGCTTACCGCAATCGGGAACATTTCCGGGGGAATCGTGAGCAAAAAAAGTCGCGACTGCGTCTTGTTCACGAGTTCGTTCACGAGCGTTTCGTAAAGCGAGGCTATTGAGGCGCCATCGGTACCACCGTGGTTCAGTTCACGCAGCCCAAGCCCCATAATAATGCGGCCGGCATTTTTACCAATGACATCGGAAGAAAGACGCGCTTTGATTTGCGATAACGAGACCGCAACAGGCACATTTACGGAAAACTGTATAGGTCGGCTAGGTTCCCGGCACAGCACGGCTTCCACAAAACGGTTCGCCGCTTCGCCCTTTGGCCCAAATAATTCATCGCCTATAACTAATACTCTGTTTTCCACATAAACAATCTATACTTTAGAATCCGATTTGACCACAGAGATTTCCCAATAATTGCCTTTTTTTTCGCGTGAAAGCACTTTATGGCCGTCGGCAATGAGCGATCCGGGCACATTTTCGATCGGGGAACCCTCATCGAGCCAGATTTTGAGCGTTCGGCCTGCCGGATAACCGGACATGACGATTCGCGAACGGACGGAATTGAGGGGGCATTTTACACCACGGAGATCCAAAAGGGAGGGAATTTCGCCCTGAAGGGCGGCTGGCAACGGCAAAATTTTCGCTTTTTCGCAGAAATCGGCAATTTCGTCGGTGTATTTTTCGGGATTTTCAGCCCATTCCCCCACCGGAAACTCCGAAAGTCCGCAACATACTATTTTAGATAGAGCTTCTTCGGGGGTGAGGAGCGCCGATGTTCCGCGACGGATCCATTCCACGCATGCATACATTAATAATTTACGTAAAGATTCTGTAAAACCTGCGGTTTCGCGGTTCGCTTCAATCCAGCGAGCGATTGGAGATGTTAAATTTTTCTTGCGTTCATCTGCCATTTTTTGCATATTTCGCCATTGTAAAAAAGTCTAATCATACCTATGTAAAAATACACTTTCCAAAGCAAAAAATGGGCCAAAATTCCTGAAAAATGTAGCAAAGGTCACATTGCGTTTCTATATTTGGCCCCAAGCATTCAATAAATGCAAAGGTTACAGTAGAATGAGTACTATACTACTATACGCAATGTTCGTCGTCTACGTTATCGCAGGCGTGGGATTGGTGATTTACGGGTTCAGTTGCTACTATAGCATCTACCTGTTCCTCAAGAACAGCCGCAAGACGCGACTTTCAGACCGCAAAGCGATCTTGAAGTACTACCGCGAACATTCGCTCGCAGACCTCCCGCAGGTCACGACCCAGCTCCCGGTTTTTAACGAAGCCAACTGCGTTGAACGTCTCCTCGAAGCCGTCTGCGCCATCGACTACCCCAAGGACAAGCACGAAATCCAGGTCTTGGACGACTCCACGGACGAGTGCTACGAAGTCACCAAGAAGAAAGTTGCTGAACTCGCCGCCCGCGGTTACGACATCAAGCTCATCCACCGCACGAACCGCAAGGACTTCAAGGCTGGCGCTCTCAAGGAAGGCATGGCAGTTGCAAAGGGTGAATTCCTCGCCATCTTCGACGCCGACTTCGTTCCTGAAAAAGACTTCCTCTTGAAGACCGTTCCGTACTTGGTCATGGATCCGCAGGTCGGCCTTGTCCAAGGTCGCTGGGGTCACTTGAACCGCACCGAATCCGGTCTTACGCTCGCCCAGTCTATCGGTATCGATGGCCACTTCGTGGTGGAACAGTCCGCACGTAGCTGGGGCAAGCTCTTTATGAACTTCAACGGTACCGCCGGTGTCTGGCGCAAGGACGCTATTTACGGCGGTGGCGGCTGGGAAGGCGATACGCTCACCGAAGACATGGACCTTTCTTACCGTTCCCAGCTCGCTGGTTGGAAGATGAAGTTTGTGTTCGACGTGATTGTTCCGGCTGAACTCCCGAACGACATCAACGCTTTCAAGGCTCAGCAGTTCCGTTGGGCAAAGGGTTCCATCCAGACCGCTATCAAGATTTTGCCGAAGGTTTTGCGCTCCAAGGTTCCGCTCCGCGTGAAGATTGGCGCCATCCTCCACACGACGCACTATTCGATCCACCCCTGCATGTTGTTCACCGCACTCTGCGCTTGGCCGTTGCTTGCATTCTTTGAACCGGTCGGACACCTCCCCACTTGGGCATACACGGTTGGTTTCGCATTCATCTTCCTCGCTGCAATCGCCCCTTCTGTTCTTTACTTTGTCGCCCAGCGTTGCTCCGGCTACACCGGTTGGAAGATTCGCCTGCTTTCGCTCCCCATCTTGATGGCCCTCGGCGTTGGCATCGCAGTCAGCAACTCCCGCGCAGTGTTCGCCGCAGTTCTCGGTACAAAGGGCAGCTTCGTCCGTACCCCGAAGAGCGGTGGTGCAAAGAAGAAGGCCAAGAGCCATTACGCACAAAAGTTCCCGTGGATGGCACTTATCGAACTCCTCGTCGGCGTCTACTGCATCTTCGGTTTGCTCGAATACATCAACGCCAGCAAGTACATCATTGGACCGTTCCTTGCTCTTTATGCAATCGGCTTCCTCTCGGTGAGCGTGCTTAGCTTTATGCATTACATCAGCAACATCTTCGAAGTTCGCAAGGCCATTAAGTGCTCTGAATGCGTCGAAGAACAGGCTACGAACTAAGTTAAAGTTTACTGTAAAAAAAATAAAACCAGCACTTCAACTGCTGGTTTTATTTTTTTGATTTAATTCACAGAACTGAGATTCAGAAGAATTAACTTACTCGTAATATTATTTTTCTTCACACCTACAATCGTTTTCAAGTCCCTCCTTATGGCACTATAAACGCTTTGAGAATTGGCAAACATTGCAGGATCCGCAAACACAGTAACATCTACAGTTTTATTGGTCATCACGTTAAACGAGAACTTTTTAAACATCCGGGAAAGAACTGCATTTATTTTTGCATGCAAGTCTTCCACAAAGTCTTCGTCGAATTCGCCAGAAAGATTCATCACAATCTTATATTGAACACCTTTTCGACGCTCGTTATTCCAATACTTCTGTAATTTCACATCTAATTGTCGTGAAGCAAATTCAGCAGCATTTTTAATATTATCATTTAAGCTTTTTGAACTTTCAATTTTTCCCAAATACACTTCGTTGCCAAGCAATGCACCTGTGACAGATTCATATGCTTTAAGTTCCAACCTGATATTCTTTCTAGAAAAATCTCCTGAGAACTTGAGATAAATGTCGGCACCAAAGAACAGGCTAGCGACATAGGCAAGGTCATCTTCATTTCCGGCAATATCATTTTGCATGGAAATAAATTCGTTGATATCCTTCTGACCTTCTAGGGATTTCAACGAATATTCTTTTTTAGAGAAGTAATCACTTATGCACTCCATCATCAATCGCGCATAAGAATTTTTCTGTATAATTTCAAGTTCAGAGATTCCGGCATCCTTCTTTTCTGGCATAACCAAGATAGACGGCGGAATCTGAACAGCAACAGAATTATCAAAAGAAGAAAATGTTGATTCAGAACTTTCCGCACTTTTTCTACTCGTTGTTTTTTCTGCAAAATTGGAATCAAGTTCCTTATATGCAGCCTGATAACGTCGCTCAACGTTTACACCTTGAGCAAAAACACTAACAGTCAAAAGCAAAACGGGATAAATCTTCGTCAACATTTTCTTTCAATCAATTATTCTCTGCCAATAGATTCAGCCTTCTTTTGGATTTCTTCCTGGCTCGGGATTTCGATGCCATGAGTGGATGCATAAGCCTTCAGGCCTTCAAAAGACTTTTTCTGAAGTTCCAACTGACTCGGAGCCATATCAGCAACCCAAGATGCATTCGTGACAATGTTATTGACTTCACCAACAGCCAATGCATCAGAAGCAGAAAGGTTAGAAGCCACATCCTTAGCTTCAGTCACCAAGTCCTTAGCATCTAAGCCAGCCTTACCATCATAGAAAATTGCAATACCCAAATTGAGAATCGCATCAGTAATCTTGGCCTTGCCTTCATCAGAAAGATCTTCTGCAGCTTCCAATTCTTTAGTAATATCAACTTCGTTCAGCATGCCCATAGCAGCTTCAAGCTTATCCTTGTCCTTTTCATCGCGAAGGTTAGCTGTTTCGGCCTTGATGCGTTCTGCTTCAGTCTTATTGCCAACAGCATCCAAAACAGCAACATAAGACTGTGCGGAAGCGTCCAAGGAAATAGCAACGTCAAACGTAAGTTCCGTAGACTTTGCAGAGAGAGCCGTAATCTGGGGATTTCCACCGCCAAGCATACCACCGACACCAGCGCATGCAGAAAGCATCGCAGCAACAGCACCAGCAAGAATTAACTTTTTCATTTTTTTACTCCTTATATTTGAGTGATTTTATTTTGTGAATGTGAATACAATTTTTCCGTTTTCGTCATTCGGACCGTCGAATTCGCTTTCGCTAAAGCCCTTGGCATCACCGATAGCCTCGATGATTGCCATTCCGAGATCGCTCTTGTTGCCCTTATAAAGGACTTGATAAGTCTGAACGCCTGTTTTCGGAGAGGTCTGAGAGGAAATTTTCGCAATGGACTTCAAAGCCTTTTCAAAAGGAATCTTTTGGCTTCTGGCCTTGGTCATATTGCGAATTTCAACCGTATACTGGCGGCCACTTTCAGCACGTTCCTGCCAAGTCTGCAAAGTCTGGCTAGCAAGAGTTCTTGCGGCAACAACGGCAGCTTTCTTGATCACCTGAGATTTGGCCTTGTCGATATTGGAATTGGATGCAGTTACCGTATTGGAATAAGATGCAACGACATCACCAGAGTTCACATCGATGATTTCCGTTCCGATTTTTGCGGTAATTTCGGGCTGTCCCGTTGCAGCGGACTTTTCCTGTCCAAGCAGCATCACTTCACCTCGAGCCACAAAATTTGCCCCTTCCTTTTCGGCCAAGTCACGCACTGCAGAACGGTCGCTAATATTGATACCCGTCTGAGCGGCACTCGGAGCAACAGCAATTTCACGAGCTCTATCTGCCGCCTTCAAATCAAAGCCTTTTTCCTTAAATTCCTGTTGGAACCCATCAATGATGCTCATGTCAGCAAATTTCGCAAACATAGTTTCATCAATTTTTCCTGTCGTAAGGGATGCATCTATGCTAGAAGTACTTTCGTTTTGACCTTTTACAGCACGACCATTTGCATTACGACTAGCGCTTCTGCTAGATGCCGCATAAGAAGCATCAACACGTTCAGAAGCCCTCACGCTTCCTCGAGCACTACCTTCATAACTACCTGAAGCTTCGTAATCACCACTATAGGAAGCAGAGTTTTCATTGACATTTGCACCTATTCGGCCACGTTCAGATGCCGATACACGACCAGAGCCAGCAACATTTCTTTCTGCATATGCAGATCCAGAGGCTCTTGCACTCATAGATCCACTCTGAGCAGATTCGTTATAGGCATAATCTTCAGACTGTTCGCTACCGCTATAGGAATTCTTGGTAGAGACATTTCCTTTAGCAACTGTTGTTGTAAACACGCCCTTCTTTTCCCAGCTTGTTAAGACGAAGGCAATAGAGGGATTATCCATTTTCGACTTTAAGGCGCCCACATACTTTTTCAGTTCTCCAGCAAGTCTGTCTGTAGAAACGGTAACCGATGCTGTAACTTCAAAAAAGCCTTTAGAGGACATTCCTCTTTTTCGAACTTTATAATCGACAATAAAATCCTCATACTTTGCCAAGATATCGTGCTTGGCTTGAGCAAATTCATTTGTGCTGGAAAAACTTACCGAAGATGATTGGCTATTAAGCCATGTACCTAAATTTTTTTCAACAGCAGCAATCAAAGCATTACGCAAGGCATCTTCATAAGCTTCACTTGAGGGTTTCTTTTCAGTTGCAGAGCCGGAAACCATGACAGTTTGGTCGGATGCAGCAATAGCAAAGCCAACCAAAAAAGCCATCATGACCATAATTATCTTTTTCATTTCTATTCTCCTTTTTCAGCGAATTTTTTTGAACTTACCTGAAGCAAGTCTCTATAAATATCAACATCGTGAACTTCCTGTGTGGCGACAACAACCTTCTTACTTGTTGTATACTCTTCTTCCTGTTCTTTTCGATTATTCCACTTACGAGTCAGCCAAAGCTTGTATGCCCACAATTCTTCCACATTATTCTTTTCAATAATGCCACTACCAACGCCACTAATACCTAACGAGATTTTATAACGGGCAGGAGCCATAGAGAATGTTTCATATTCACCATCAGCCTTTGCCAAAATCATTTCCGTATATCCCATTGAATTTTGAGTCCATTTTGCACCGCTAATCGGCGGCAAAACAGCCTTGCCTGCACCACTCAAAAAATCAGAATACCATTGTGCAAATTGCTCTTTTATCGGTTCATTCGCAAAAAGCTTATTAGCCTTTTTCGATGTAATATCCACAGAAACAACCTGCCAAGTATCTTCACTATAGCCTCTCAAATTTGAAGAAGTTCCTTCAACACGACCCTGCTGCTTTAAGGAATTCATTATAAGTTCATCGCCCATCACAGAACCATCCTTGGCATTGAGAAAAACATCATCATAGCCATCAGAATAAGGAATAGAAATGCCCTGACCATCCTCCAAGCCAAGTTTTTTGTAATTTTCCGCAAAGCATCCGTTTTCGGAACACGAAACAGTTACCTTCATTTCTTCAATACTGATACCAGAAACTCTCTGTTTAAAACGCTTTTGAATCAATTCTTTTGCGAGCATCATCATCATCGTTGGGCGTTCAGCTTGCAATTTGGCTTCATTATTAGTCAAAGGCATTTCATTGGTCACATAAGAGTTCAAAGGGACCGAAGCAAGGACCGTATTCACCGTTCCTTTTTCGCTTTTTCGAATTTGATAAAACAAAACGCTAAAGCCAAGATTAGCGATAGTCTTTGTCACACCAATCTTTTTGAAGTGTTCCACTTCAAAATCATTTCTTGTAAGAAGAATTGCCATGGATATTGGATCCGCAGCAAGATGTTTCGTTTCTTCAGCATCCGTTTCGAACATGATGTCAAAAGGCAAAGATCCTCGATTCTGCCATTTGGCAAAGATGTTGTAGAACATGGGTACAAAAGAGTCAACACGTCCTAACGACTTGTCTGCACCTACTGAATAAACCCCTGTATAAACGACGAGAGGTTTAGAAAATGAAATTGTAACAAAGATTAAAAGAAAAAATATGTATCGCATGCGCAGAATGTAAAAAAAAACAAACATTTGGAACGTTTTCACCAAAAATTTACGTAAAATTATTTTTACACCACATTTTCACGCAAAAATATTTGTATCAGCATTTCAAAAAAAAAACGTACCTATTCGTCATGCCGAGTTTACGAGGCATCCAGTTATTTCTAGAAACGCGCACGAATGGCGCCACGGGATGCACGAGATTCGCCCGAGGTAGTGTCGCAAGGCGGGAGGCCACGCACAAAGCGGGTGCGGCAACGGAGTTCTTGAGCTTTCCCGGTCGCAAAGTGGACATAGTTGTCCGAAGTTGCAACAACGCCATGATGGAACATCGAATAGACGTTCAACGAGACGGTTGTAAGGATCGCGGCCACAGTCATGGCGATAAGCATTTCCAAGAGAGTAAAGCCGTGACGAGAAGTTTTAGGCTCAGCTAGATTCATTTGCAAATAAGAATGCCTCCGAACCTCATCGACAACGCACCAAGCGTCTGAGAGAATAATGTTCACTCGCAACAACAGCCCACGCCAAATGCGGACTGCCAGGAACACGAGTGAGGCGAACCGAGACTGACGACGAATCGCAATTCGGACGCGCCGCAACCAACGATTCCATTGTTTCTAGCACATCATAGAACTCATCCAAGCGCATCCGCTCGTCAGCCACTTCGCGATTGAAGAACTTCCAACCGTCAAGGAGCGCCGTTGTTCCAACGAGAAAAATCGCGAGCGCCACGCAAACTTCGGGCAACGTAAATCCAAGTCTAGAGTTTGCAGCAAGCGCAGCACAAGATACCCTGGATACTTCACTTCGTTCAGTATGACGAGAGTGCATCACAAGCGCCTCCGGGAAAATACGAGATTGCGAGAGTCCATGCAAAATGGCAAAAGCACCTGAGTTGAATCGAGAAGCTTTGCCGAAGAATCTCGTTCGACAGTTCCAGACGGAGCGATCGCCAAGCCTTCAAATACAGACTTTTCAAGAAGCGACAAGCGGTTCTCGCGATAGCCTACCGCAAGTGCCACGCTCGGAAATTTCATTTGTGCGCGGTCAGAAATTTCAATATTCTGTTTCGAGAGGAGCGAACCCGCAAGCGAAACATTACCCGAGACAGTCACGCTAGCAAGCCCAAAGATTTCAGCAAAGTCAGCGGCTACATTTCCTTGAACGCTCACAGAACCGGTTGCATAAATTCGAAGTGTATCAAAGTGGACGTTACCGCGAATATTGACATCGCCCTCGACATTAGCCATAAAAGAACGAATTGACTTGCGCGAACTTTGCGAATTTTCAAAAGCGCGGGATTCGCCGAGGTCGAGCGTCAAATCGCCAGCGCTCACATTTATCGCCATCGCGCGTTCTGCAGATAGCCCATCCGAAGAATCCAGCTTAAAAAAGCGACGATTCCCCGACAAGTTTTTTAAGCCATCCGAATGCAAAATGCGTTCATGCAAATTCTGCTCCAGCACCACGGCGCAACGCGCCCATTCCGAAGTCGAGAATCGCCCGTATTCACTCCCCAGCATGAACTGGAATTTATCGAGAACACTCCATTCGGTCCATGGCCCAAGAATCCGAGATCCGACAATCGGAAGCTCCGCAAAATAGCCATCCGGAAACCCATTCAGTTTCGCGAGCACCGCAGATTCCGCGAAATACATTTCCTGAGTTTCTTTTGCAACAAGCGATACATTTCGGCGGAGCGCCCCCGGCATGCGGAGCATTGATGTCACGAGAATCGAAAGCACAAGCAGCAGTCCCAACACAAGCGGAAGAACGTTACCGCATTTTGAGCGCATAACGAACCTCCTTACGCCCACAGCGCATCACAACATCGTTCATTCCAATTTGCTTCACGCGGTATCGAGAAAGCGAATCACCGACTGAGAGCGTTTTCGTTTCACCTGCGGATGTTTTCACAAGCGCCACTCGCCCGCCCACAATTCCAAGTAAATTGATTTCCGACGAATCGCAGGTTCCTCGTGAAGTTCGCCAACTTCTAGATGCGACACCGTCCACAAAACCCGCACGTCCGAGAGTCCATTTGGCAGGGAGCAAATCGCGATGCCCTTCCGCCCACGCAAGCATTTCCAAATCGCGTGCGGCAGGCTGACTTAATTCAACAGGCGCAGCATCAACAATTAAATCAAACAGTTCATTGTCAAAAAACTTTGCATATAACAAATTCAAAGAACCGCCGCACATTGCAAAAACACACGCACAACAAACAAACAAAGCCACGGCACTCATTATCCAACGCCTACGTTCGCAAGGTTTCATTGAATCGCCCGCGTCTAAATCCTTGCCACGCCAAAACGGATCGCGTGCAGCCACTTGAAAGAGATCTTTCACATGCAGCGATTCCTCGACAGTCCCAACATTCTCACAGCAAACAACAAACTCCCCCACGTCATTCATTTTCGCAAACAGTTCATCGGCTTTCAAGAATTCCTTGAAGCGCGCAATACGTTCCTGACAAGCGTCATCAAACGTTTCTCCGTAGCCGTATTCTTCTGACCAATGACATAAACGACCTTCCATAAAAACGAGAATGTACAGACAATGTTCCCAAAGCGCGACAAACAACAAATTTCCATTATCCGCAACCTCCGCGCAGTCATTATTGAGCTCAGCACATTCGCCGCCACACTCCGCGCACGCTTCATCACACTTCAAGCAATTCTCACCATCCCATTCGCCTCGCAATATTTTGTCAGCAATTGCATACAACTCAATTTGTTTTGGCAAGCAACGGTCAAACGTTTTTCGGTAATTTTCCAAGGGTTCTTCCGCCTCAGCCACGAGATAGCGATGCTTACGCCCGTCCGACGCATTGAACGAAACTAGCGGCCAAAAGAAAACCGCGCACTCGCCATCTGCAAAACCGGCATTAAATACATCTCTAAAATCTTCGTCAAATCGCTTGCGCAATTCCATTTCCGTGAGAGTCCCGTCAAAAGACGTCGTTACCTCCCACGTCATCATCCGAGCTGCAACTGGCGCGATTCTTTTTTTCCAAAACAAAAATGTACCCTCCATTTTTTATTTCGTTTACTAGACTTCACTGGATGGGGCTAAAGCCCCAACTCTTTGGCTCGGTTATAAAAATGAGTAAACTCATTTTTGCAACACTCGCCTTCTGAGTTGTCTTCCCCTTTCAGGGTCAGGATGACGAAGAAAAAAAACATTTATCGTTTAACTTCAACTGTTGGCGTAATAAAAATTGCGAGTTCACTTTCGTCCTCTTCTTCGGAGGTGTAACTGAATAACCGCCCAAGAATCGGAATACTCCCCAAGAACGGCACCGCCTGCCGCACCTCCGTCTTGTTTTTGCGAATGAGCCCGCCCAAGCACAAAGTTTCACCATCACGCAACACCACAGTTGTCTTCATGTTTCGGGAACTGATGTCTCGCGGCCCATCGCCAGTGCTCCTGCCCGCCGTCTTGATTTCCGGCGACACAGACAACGTTATCAAACCATCCTGAGTCATCGTAGGTGTGAGTTCTAATGAAATACCATCGTTAAACGAGCGGTAATCCGTAATCGGATACCCATCCGCAGAAACTTGACTGACAAGATAATAGACCGTATTCGTCACGTTGAGTTCCGCCTTGTTGCCGTTCAGCGTTGTCACGCGCGGGCGCGCAAGCACCTTTGCCTCGTTGTTCTCTTCCATCGACGAGAGCTCCAGCTCAAAGCGGTCCGGCAAAATTCCGATTTTTCCGAAAGCTCCCGATTTAGAAATATCCTTGCCCAAGAAATCAAAGAACCCGCGCGCCTGAATATCGCGCTCGCCCACATTCCGAGTTGCCCCACTCCGCACACCAATCGCAAAACCACGTCCCTTGCGAAACTCCACAATCACACACGCAAGCGTCACCTGCATTTGGGGCACATCGACCATTTTCAAGAGCTCCGCAGCACGCGCAATCGCTCGCGGCGAACCTCCAAGCACCAGTGAATTCTGCTCGCGATATTCCGAAACATTCAGTTCCGAGCCTTTCATAAACTTCGAAAGTTGCGCCATAGCCTTCTCAGGCGACACATGCTTTAGCGGGAATACCTGTACATCGGCAAGCGCTTTCGCCCCTTCTTCCGAGACCCAAAGCGACGACGAATCTAGCCGAAACGTGAACGCACTTCCGCGAAAAAGTGACGCTAAAAGTTCCGGCAACGAAACATCCTTGAACGACATCTGCACTGTTTCATTCAAGTCGCCATAAACCGCCAAATTGAGCCCCGCTTCTTCAGCAATTGCCTTAAGCACCGATTTGAGCGAAGCCGACTGCAAATCCACCGAATAAAGGTCTCCCGCACGTTCCACAGAAACTTCCGCGCCATCCGGCGAACCGTTCAGAGCTTTCCCGCCGTTCCCCGCTTTTGCACGAGAAACCCGCAAACACCCGCGCTCCCCGCGTACCTTAAACCCGTTCGATTCCATCAGCACGCGAAACGCCATTTCCGGAACCATTCCCCTCAGATTTCCACTCACCACACCATCCACATCGTAATCCGCAAGCACATTCACGCCCGTATTCAGCCCAAATTCCTTCACGAACTCGCGCACGTTCATGTTTTTGACATCAATGACCACACCTGAATCCGTAAGCGCAATCGTACCGTTCTGCACACGCGCATGCCGAATATGGTACACACGCCCCTCCAGCACCACATCTAGCCCATGCGCAGCGCAAAGCGAAGTCAGCCCTTCGAAAAGGCTAACCCCCTCCAAGTGAAACGTCACGCGCACATCGCCAACATCATCCGTCAAAATGGAAGTCCCATACGCAAGCGAAAGCGTCCGCGCCACCTCCGAGAGCGCGACATCCGCAAAATCAAGCGTAACCGCCCCCGATGAAGTCCGAGCAGGCCTCGAGAACGTTTTCGGCGTACTAACAGAACGCGCAACCGAAGACGAAGCGCCCGCCAGCGACGAAGACAACAACAATGTCAAAAGGGAAATTCCCAAGATCCTTAGAAGCATACGATTCTCCTAAAATGCGCATGCCCGCTTTTTCAATGCGAACGCTCTTTGGCGCTACAATTGCGGCCCCTGCCCGGGATAATAATTAAGGATCTAAGAAACGATATAATAAGTTGCGGAGTCAATGTACAAAATTGCGAACGCAAAAGCAAGGCGGAGGCCTTTAGTCATTGGTCATTAGTTATTGGTTTATAATCTAAGAACCATTGACCAAAAACCAACAACCAAATAAATTTTCGGAACTTTTATCCCCACTGAGGCGAATTACCTCGTTTTTTTATGGGTTTTAGGACCAGCAAAAAGGACTTTTCTGACAAAAACATCGAAATTTACGCAATTTCGCCACATTTTCAAAATTGGCACGGTTCTTGCTAAATACAGGGTGGAAACAAAAAATCCACCCACAACCATAGGAAGAATCATGAAATCAAAATTCATCGCAATCCTCACAATTTCTACACTCGCCTTTTTTGCCACAGCATCTGCCAAAAGCAATGCTTCTGACATGAAGAGCGTCAAGGCCGAAATTACCGCTGAAATTTCAGCAGAAGTCGAATCCGAAGTTGTCGACAAGGCAGACTTCAAGAAGATGCGCGAAGAAAGCAAGGAAGCTCGCAAGGGTCTCCTCGACAAGATCAAGCTCGAAAAGGACGAAGCTAAGGTAGAAGCTCCGAAGCCGCCGAAGCCGGAAATCGAACCGCCGACCCCGAAGACGGAAGAAGAACTCCAGGCCGAACGCGAAGCTCACAAGGCTGAACTCGAAGCCAAGAAGGCCGAACATGAAGCAAAGAAGGCTGAAGCCGAAGCAAAGCGTGCTGAACGTGAAGAAGCTTTGAAAGCTGAACGCGAAGCTCGCAAGGCCGAAATGGAAGCAAAGCGCGCCGAAGAAGAAGCTAAGCGTGCTGAACGCGAAGAAGCCCGCAAGGCCGAACGCGAAGCCAAGAAGGCCGAAATGGAAGCAAAGCGTGCTGAACTCGAAGCACAGCGCGCAGAACGTGAAGAAGCTTTGAAGGCTGAACGCGAAGCTCGCAAGGCTGAAATGGAAGCTAAGAAGGCTGAGCTCGAAGCACAGCGTGCAGAACGCGAAGAAGCTTTGAAGGCCGAACGCGAAGCTAAGAAGGCCGAAATGGAAGCAAAGCGTGCTGAACTCGAAGCACAGCGTGCAGAACGCGAAGAAGCTTTGAAGGCTGAACGTGAAGCTCGCAAGGCTGAAATGGAAGCTAAAAAGGCTGAACGCGAAGCACAGAAAGCAGAACGCGAAGCTTTGAAGGCTGAAAAAGAAACTGTAAAAGAAGAAAAGACCGTAGCACAGGTTGAATAAGGACTTTCCTCCTAAAAATCTGGGCGGCGGGAGCATCCGTCGCCCTCTTTTTTCCGAGTCTTTTCAAGGTTAACGCTATGAAAAACGCAAACAAACTTATTGCACTTTTGACCAGCTCGGTATTCGTGGCGGTTCCGTTTGCACAACCGGAATCCGATATCGCGACACCTGCAGGAAGGTCAGAAATTTCGCAAGACGCCCCTGACCTTGGACAGAAACAGAAAGAAGACTGGCAGCGCTTACGTGAAGAACGCAAGCAAGCACGGCAACAAATCCTCTCGGACATCAAGGCAAATGCCCATGCCGAAATCAAGGATATCCAGCAAGACATCAACTTGCAAAAAACGAGCAACAACGCGCTAAACGAAAACAAGAATATCGCGAAAGAAAATATTATCAACAAAGAAAAAGGGCAAATCGAAAAGAATCGCGACGAATGGGAAAAACAGCACCCAGAAAACCCGCCGTTCGATGTTCCTCGTCCAAACGAACACATCCCTTTCCCTAAAGGTCCTAAATTTTAAGACCAAAGATTTGAATTTTACCAACCCACACAAAAGCGACGCCGAATGGCGCCGCTTTTTTTTGATCAATTTTTAGCTTATCACCACGTTGGCGGCGGAGCGTAGAGGAAACGACCCGCACTGCAAAGGAACACGCAGCCATCGATATCGCTAGACTCGCCTTCGTTTTCGCAAGCGGTTCCGATTACAGGGCTTGCCTGGCAACGCAGAGACGGGCGGTCGCAATCGACATCTTCGCCACATTCGTAATACTTGAAGCGTTCCACCCACTTGTTATTGACGCAGATGTAGTTTTCAATCCTGAAACTATTATTGGATTCCACGATGCGGAGGTCTCTGCTAGATTCGGAGCCATCGCAAGGTTCGCTCAGCCACTTGTCATTGCAGTATCTATCGATGCCATACTTATTGCAAAGTTCATATTCGCTATAGCCGCATTCAGGAGCAAGTGCGTTGCATACAGGAACCGCGCATCCATCCATTCCCGGTTCGCAATCCTTGACATTCAGAGACCAGTATCCCTGATCACACACAAATTCCTCACCTGTTTCGCAATCAAATGCAAATCTTTTTTCTACACCGCAAAAGCCGCAACCAGGCCTATTATCATCGCATTTGATATCAGTGATGTGTTCGCAGATGTCGTCGCCCATGCCGTACTCTCTCCACTTGCCACCTTCGCACTTGTAATGACCATTGAAGACACCTTCTTTAAAGCAAGCTTCGCAGTATTCGAGTTTGCCTTGGGCGCAGAGTTTATTATTATCCGTTGCCTTGACTTCCCACGTTTCACCGTTGCAAACGTAAATGGCACCACTTCCGCAATCGGCAATTTCCTTGATGCCATCCGGTTGGCAGAGACGGTAGCCACAGCCACCCATCCCCGGCTTGCATTCATCCGGTTTGACATTCAAGCAAGTCACCGGCTGCCAATTGTTGTTTTGGCATTCATAGTTTGCACCTGTCACGCAGTCAACAGCGGTGCGGCCGTTTTGATCCACGCAGTTACCCTTTTCGGTCATGCCATCGTAATCCGTGATGTGTCTGCAAGTTTCCACGTTTTTTTCTTCGCAGCAAACCGGTTCCTGAGCCCAAATTCCGTTACAGTGGGTAGTCCAATGACCATTCGGACACGTTTCAAAGGAGCTAGAGCTCAACGGCTTTTGAGAAAATGAAGAACTGCTGTTTTTCACAGAAGAAGAACTTGCAACAACAGAACTGGAGCTGTTCGATTTAACGGACGAAGAACTGCTCACGCAGAAGTAGGTCTGGCCCATTTCACAAAGTTGTTCGACGGTGTAACCACACTCAGGAAGCAGTGCAGCACACTGCGAGCTGAGCGGGATATCGGATGAAGAGCTTACAACAACCTCTGAGCTAGAGGACTGCGGAGCAGGCTGTTCAACTGCCGAGGAAGTCCCACCGTTTCCAGCGTTGAAATCAGGACCGCTGAGAGTATCGTTATCGCATGCAACGACTGCGAAAGAGGTAGCCGCCACAACGGCAAGGCTCATCGCCTTGACATAATGATTCTTTTTCATGATGTTTTCTCCTTAATTTATAATTTTACCCATTCATTACCCGTTTTAATAATCGGGCAATTACCAGACAAATCCGCATCAACTTTTATATGTTCCGCTTCGGCATGGCTATTGAGTTCGCCACAGTAGTAGAACAGGAACCTAGACATTTGAGTCAAAGACAGCGCCTTACATTCTCCCGCCGGAATATCAATCACCTTGATGGTATTCTCGGTAATTTCAGCAACGATATAGGCTGCAGTCAATCCATCGCTATACACATTGAACGTATAAAGTCCACAATTTTCGTCCAAAGTTTCGTTCTTTATCGCACTGATGATTTGAGGATACATCGAGAACGCCATTGGGAAATATTCTTGCAGCAATTCGACATTCTGCTTTACAATCTTGTGCGGCCAAGGCGTATCAAATTCGGTCATCATCGGCGGATTCGGATTTTGCGGATCGCCATCTGTATTTAGATCAATCGATGTCGCCATGACGCCACTATCAAACGCATCCGATTCTTGATTGAGCAATTTCAAATAATAATCCAACGAAATATCTGGCTTTGCAGTACCTTCATTTGGTTTTTCGGAACTACTGGAATTATTATTCACATCAACACCAGTAGAAGAACTTGTGGCTCCAGGAGGCGTACTATTCGAGGACTCCATATAAGAGCTGCTAGACGATTTTACAGAACTACTAGAAATTGTGCGCGAGCTGCTGGATACGGCCTTCGAACTGCTAGACGATTTTGCAGAAGAACTCGAAGACTTCACAGAACTACTAGATTTTTCGGCATCCTTAGATTCAACAGAAGAACTCGACGATTCCTCTTCGGAGCTCGACGAAACTTTATAGGCAAATTCATTCGTCTCTTCGGACGTACCTGCAATTTTATCCGAAGAACACCCTACAAAGAAGCTCAGCGAAAAGATTACCATGAGCGTTATATATTCATACAAACTACACTTCTTCATTTTCGTTCTCCTTCACGTTTTTCGTCAGGGGGAATAATTGCAAATTCAAGCGATAAACTTGTTCAATATTCTTTTCTTCAGCAGCGATGGCAATAATATGGCGACGGCATTCATTCAGCACACATTCAATTCTGTGGAACGACTCGCGCGAAAGCCCCATGGTCACTCCACTAAAATTACGAATTTCCTTGGGGAGTTCAAGTGCCGAAGTCGCAATCCTGGACATTTGGCGGTGCATATTCCTCATGGCAAGTCGCGTTGCATCTGTCGTGCCCTTGATCGAAGTTTCAGACTGGACAAAATTTTCATCTTCTTTTTTCAGAAGTCCCGATTTCGTGAGAAAATCGAGGGAATCGCGAACTTCCGCAGCAGAAATTTGCGGATAGCACATTTTTGCCATTTCGCCAGGAGTGGCGCCCGGCATAATCGGGGCAAGTTCCCTGACAACCGAGTTGTGCCAAGTATCGTAGTACTTGAAAAACTCGCCTTCAATCGTGCGGACTTTGTACGTCTTTGCGATGGAAAGCATTTCTTCGTAGGCGGCTTTTTTACTTTCTTCCGTCTCGGCCTGGCCAAACTTGACCATCGCCCTGAAATAATCCATCTCGAAACCGGCAAGCCCCATAGCGGCACCCGTGCGTTCTACACCGATACGGCTCAACTTACTTTTACCGTCGCAAACGACCTTCATGTACGAGGGAGAACTGAATCCTGCGTTCTTGGAGAATTCTCTCCAAGAGAACGCGGAACTGCGCTTGCGTTCTTCGTAGTAATCACGCATGAACATGCGGAAATCGGTATATTCGACGATCGGTTTCATATTAAAAAATATAAAACCGTATTTTTCAAAAATCAAGTCTTTCTATGCTACAAAATTAAAGATTTTTGCAAAATTTAAGCGTTTTTCTAAAAATTTCGCACAAAAATTTTGCATATACTACATCGTGTAGCATATAGAACAATCAACCCAGCGCTTGGCGGGCGGCTTCTTTAGCATGGATGATGGTCGTGTCGTACACAGGGAGCACGCTATCCTTTTCGGAGATGAGCATGCCGATTTCCGTGCAGCCGAGAATCACACATTCAGCACCACGTTCTTTCAAACTCGCAATGATGCGCTGGTATTCAGCACGCGAAGCATCGAGAACCTTACCCAAGCAAAGTTCATTGAAAATCACGTTGTTCACAATTTCAATATCCGGAGCGTCCGGCACAATCACTTCGAGGCCAGCGCTCTTAAGGCGGTCCTTGATAAAGTCCTGTGTCATCGTGAATTTAGTGCCGAGCAGCGCGACTTTCGTAAAGCCATCGCGAATAACGCTTGAAGCAGCCGCATCGGCAATGTGCAGAATCGGAATATGAATATCACGTTCGACTTGCGGGACTAGCTTATGCATCGTATTCGTTGCAATTACGATAAAGTCCGCCCCCGCACATTCAAGGCGCTTCGCCGCATCCGCGAGAATCGCCGCATTGCCATCCCAATTGCCATTGGACATGTTCGCTTCGAGTTCTGCAAAATCGACACTGTACATCAAGATTTTTGCACTATGGAAACCGCCCAACGCGCTGACAATTTCTTTATTCAAAACTTCATAGTACGTGATTGTACTTTCCCAGCTCATGCCGCCAATCAAACCAATCGTCTTCATAAATTCCTCCGTTAACATCCGTCAAAGGCTAATATTCATTAGCCAAACACAACGCAATAATAGATAATAATTATTAGCTCGTCAAATGGAATTAATAAAAATCCGAGCCTTCATACGAAGGCTCGGACAACATATAAGCAAGGCCTTTCCCAAAAGCCTCTTCAATAATCTATAAGCAAGAAAATTACGAAATAGCTGTAATGCCGCGATCTAACGACTGAAACAAGTCCTTCTTAGAAGCAGCATTGTTGGAATTCACATTCCTCCCACTTTGCGCAAGCTGCTTCAAAAGTTTCAATCGTTCACGTGCTGTCTGGATTGCGTCCATATTCCATCTCCTTCAAAACACAACTCCCAACACACGTACAAAGATAAAATAATTTAACAAACTTGTCAATTAAACGAATATCGCCCATTTTTTACCATTCTACAAGATGCGCTGCACCTCCACCCTTTAAAATTAAGGATAAGTAGAACTTTTTTGTTGTTAATGGAATGTTGACAAGAACCGTGCTTTTAAGTGTCATTGAATCCTGTCGAATCACCAAAAGCCCTTTTAAAGTCCTTTTTGTTTAAAATTTTAAACATCA
>Ga0310695_10004640_pt1 | contig 25002 bp, 20 predicted proteins | sample RumenRJG_04DNA_FD_203882 | JGI IMG/M metagenome (GOLD analysis project Ga0310695, IMG submission 203882) | Bovine rumen microbial communities from Lethbridge, Alberta, Canada - RJG_04 (v2) (version 2) | ecosystem: Host-associated > Mammals > Digestive system > Stomach > Rumen | place: Canada...
ACCCTACAGATATTACCCATATTCCTTATAATGATATTGAAATACTAAAAAACACTATAAGTGAAAAAACATGCGCGGTGATGCTTGAACCGATTCAGGGAGAAGGTGGTATTATTCCTGCTGATCCTGAGTTTTTAAAGCAGGTTAGAGAATTATGTGATAAATATCATGCACTTTTAATATTTGATGAAGTTCAGACAGGTAATGCAAGAACAGGTAAACTGTATGCTTATATGCATTATGGTGTTGCTCCGGATATTTTATCAACAGCAAAAGGTTTGGCAGGCGGTTTCCCTATTGGTGCTATTTTGGCTACCAAGGAAGTTGCATCTGTATTTACACCTGGAGTTCATGGAACAACTTTCGGCGGAAATCCTTTAGCCTGTGCTGTTGCAAATAAGGTTATTGAAATTATTAAACAGCCTGATTTTCTTGACGGTGTTAACACGAGAAGTAAATGGTTCTTTGAACGCTTGAATGAAATTAATAATAAATATCAATGTTTCAGCGAAATCAGAGGTAAAGGACTACTGGTCGGAGCTGTGTTAAAATCAGAGTACGAAGGTCAGTCTGCGAAGTTACTTAAAGCTGCTATCGATCATAATTTACTGGTACTTGTAGCAGGAAAAAATGTAGTGCGTTTTGCCCCGGCTTTAAATATTACAAAAGATGAGTTTGATGCTGGTATGCAGAAATTTGAATTGGCAGTTGAGGATTTCATCAACAGTCATAACAACAAATAAGTGTAAACGCAAAGATAAATTATTAAAAACTCTTTGATCAGAAGTTTTCTTGGATTGAAGAGTTTTGTTATTTTGTGGTGATAAAATAAAAAGCGCTGATTTCATCAGCGCTTCATTTTACATTATTTCAGAACTAACAGGATTATCGTGTTCCGTAAACAACAATTGTTTTACCATGAGCAGAAATATTGCCTTGATCTTCGAGCATCTTTAATATTCTGCCTACCGTTTCTCTTGAACATCCGACAATCTGACCAATTTCCTGGCGGGTAATCTTTATTTGCATTCCATCAGGGTGTGTCAGAGCATCAGGCTGATGTGCAAGATTCAACAAAGTCTGAGCAATACGACCCGCAACATCTAAAAATGCCAAATTATTAACTTTTTGAGATGTACTCTGCAATCTACGAGCCATCTGAGCAGACAAACGCATAAGGATATCCGGATTAACCTGAATCAGCTGTCTGAATTTTTTATAAGAAATTTCAGCAACCTCACAAGGACCTTTTGCTCTTACATAAGCTGTTCTTCTTGGATCTTCAGATTCATCAAATAAACCGAGTTCGCCGATAAAGTCACCTTTATTAAGATAGGAAAGAATCATTTCCTTACCTTCTTCATCTTTGATGAACACTGCTACTGAGCCAGAAATAACGTAGTATAATGTATCAGCTTTTTCGCCTTCATGAATAATTGTGCTTTTTGCTGGATACTTCCTTTTATGACTATGCATAATAAACCATTCAGTCGTTGGATCTGAAAGAGGTTTTCCTAGTACCATTTTATTTTCCTTATTATTTTTATATTTTAAGCGAACTAATCTATAATGCAGTTATTATACAAAAAAATATCAAGAAATATTAAGTTTTTTGTAATTTTTTTCATCAATTTTGCCAATATTTGTTAGATTTGAAATATAGATGGTAATCTGACTGTTCATAATAACTGAAGACCTCAATATTGCCGTGCTGATCCGGTTTTCCTGATATTATTTAATTTTTGAAGTTGTTTTACTAGAGCAAATTATTCCTATGATTCATTAGTTCAATTTTTTTATGGTACAATAACGGCAAATTGAGAGGTGGATATGACTATAGAAACGAGTGAAGATTCAAGATTTGATAACATTAGACCATATAGAGATGAGGAAGTACCTGCTGCCATTGAGCGAATAATGAATGATGATTTGGTAGTATCAAAAATTATCAATTTCCAGTTTAAAAAATTGAGTTTTCTCAGTTGGCTTTTAAAACCGATTATTAAAAGAATTCTTAGAAAAAAATACGGCAACATAAAAACAGTGGCTGAACTACAGAAGTATGTTGCAAAGTTTCTTGACAGCATGATCAAAAATAATACAGACGGTGTGGTTTTTGAAGGATTTGAAAAGCTGGATCCAAAAGAAGGTTATCTGTTTATTTCCAATCACAGAGATATTTCACTGGATCCTGCTTTGGTCGATTTAGGTCTGCATCGTCATAATTTGCCAACTGTGAGAATTGCAATCGGGGATAATTTACTTCGTCGTCAGGTTGCTACAGACCTAATGAAGCTAAATCAGAGTTTCATTGTAAACAGATCTGCAAAGGGTCGCGAATTGCTAAAGGCTTTATCTGATTTATCTGATTACATAAGGCTGTCGCTTAAAGAAAAACATTCCATCTGGATTGCTCAAAGAGAGGGCAGAGCCAAGGATGGAAATGACATGACGGATCCTGCTATTTTGAAAATGTTTTATATGGCGGGAAAAAAATTAAAAATTCCTTTTAATGAATATGTCAAGGAATTAAATATTGTCCCTGTTGCAATTTCATATGAATTTGATCCGGGAGATGCAGATAAAGCTCATGAACTTTATGAGAAATCCAAAAATGGAGAGTATCAGAAAAGTGAATTTGAGGATATAGACAGTATTGTGAAAGGAATTTCAGGTTATAAGGGCCGAATTCACATAAAAGTAGGAAATGTGATAAAGGAAAATTTTGAAACTCCGGAAGAACTGGCTGGGTATATAGACAGGTACATTCATCAGAACTATCACCTGTTTCCTTCAAATTTAATTGCGGCAAGAAGTATTGGAGAAGGAAGGGAGGCTATCATCAATCCGGAAGATGAGGAAAAATTTAATTCTAGAATTAATCTGGTACCGATTGAAGAGAGAGAATTTGTGAAGAAGTATTATGCAAAACCGGTAAGTAATGCCATGAAGTACAATTAAAAAATTGATTGCTTTAATTTTGTAAAAAATCTTTATAGAACAGTGAATTATTTTAGAATTTGGATTAAGCGTTATAACGGACGTAATTTTATTACATGTTTGACTGGTTTGCTTTAAAATGCTTTGCTGTTTTTTTTACATAAAATTAAGCGGATCCAATAGTTCAACATCCGTTAAAATTGATTCTTTATTGTGTGAATTAGTTCTAATTAATAAAAGTTTTTTTTTGAATTTTATTTTTCAATACTGCTTTGAGATTTAAAATGAGATGATAATAATTATAATTAAGATGATTGTGTATTTTTTGTTTTGGAGTTAAATATATGAAAGGAATAGTACATCCTTCTCAGTATTTGAAGTGTAGTAGATTTAGATCTCGAGGATTCTCCATTATAGAAGTTATTTCTGCGATAGTAATATTGTCAATAATGGCAACCTTATCAGTAAATTTGATGAGCGGCTACAAACTTAAGCAGAATTTAACGGGAGCCCGTCAGCAGTTGATGAATGCAATGAGCAGTGCCATGGCTGCGGCTCAAAGAAATGATGTGAGTTATGTTGTGATGTTTGAGGCTGGAACTAGCAATGGTCAGTACTCTGGTACGACAGTGAAAGTTTGCGAGGCAGGAAGATGCTCAGAAACTTCCAATGAAGACGCAACCTTTTTTCACAATATAACAATGTTCAGCAAACCAGAGTTGGTGTCTGGCAATTTGGGAGATGTCGGCAGTGACAGGGTTATTAAATTTACCCCTTTTGGACGGATTCAGGTAACTGGATTGACGGCGGATGCCAATGGTTATTTTCATTTGTTCTTACAGGATGAAGAAGAAAAAATCCTGGATGATATGTGCATAGGAATAATGTTTAATATTATGGGAACAATGGATTCAATTGAAACAGGCACTGATGGGGGATGCAAATAGAATGTGTACAGTATACAGTGTTAATAGATTGACAAGAATGAGGGGGTTTAATTTAATAGAACTTCTTGTTTCCCTTGTTGTTGTCGCAGTATCTCTTTTTGCGATTGCAAAAATCCAGATTACCGGTATGCAGTCTGTAGAAGGTGCAAAACAGTCAGCAGGATCGACTGTTAGTGTTGCCAGCTTTATTGAGCGGTTAAGTTTGCACAGAGAGGCAGTGCGTACTATTCTTGATGCGAGTACAGCTACTCCTCACTCGCTGACTTATCTGCTTAAATCCCTGAATGATGAAGCTTTGGATGGGGCTACGTCATCAGCGTGCAAAGGCGATTTAGATCAGCTGAAAGTTGATGAGGCAACAACAGCAGTTGTTTGTGAAATTGATGCGTGGCTTTATTCCGTTTATAACGCCTTGAATTTAAAAAATCCTGGAGATATCTGTGCGTACATATCCATTAGTGATGCAACTGATTATAAATATAAATCAAATTCATCTGTTTCGTTCAGATATGCCATACCAGTTGTAATGGTGGAGTACAAATGGAGGCAGTCGTCAACCTCCGCAACGTCAGCGGATGATTTTAACTGTAATCTTAATTCAGACGGTCACTTGATAAAGCCTAACTTGACCTATGATTCAAATGATCAATCTGGAGAAATTGGATATTCATCAATGGAGTACTTGTTACCATGATAAGAAAATATGTTACAGGTTTCAGTATGATAGAAATGCTGATATCTATGGTTGTTGCCTCGATTGTGATTATTGGGGTGTATTCTTTTCTTTCATCATCTCAAAGAAGTTTTAATTTGGTACAAGCCAATGACGGTATGAATAGAAATATGCTGATTGCAAACCGCAATGTTGTTGATTTTATTCATATGGCAGGTTTTAGAAACTATCGCCGGGTTGTAGACAGAATTACTTTTCCTAAGGCTAAATATACATTTGACAATTATGACGGCGGTGATGTTACATTTGCTTACAACTCTTTTGTTACCGCTTCGAATCTTGAATCAGGAACCAGTACTCACAAGCGAAATCATTTGTTTATTCGTTATTACGGCTCAAGCATTGATGACGATATGAACTATGATGTTGAGGAAATACAATCTAACGGAAGAATGTTTGATTGTTCAGGAACTTTTTTGTCAAGAGAGGAATTGGCAATTGTTCATCTGTTCGTTGATAATAGCGGGTTGCATTGTCAGCATATCGTTAATAACGAGGTTAAAGGTACTTCTCGAACTGATACTGTATTGATTAACCCTAATGTTACTGACATGATGTTTGCATTCAGATCAGATGGTCAGGTTGAGTTTAATTTAGTGGGAGATATGGATAGTTCCAGCGCAAACGAATTGGAAAATTATTCCCTTGTTAATGCAATTCGTTACGGCTTTATCACTAGGCAGGAAACTCATCAGAGAGTAACGCAGATTTCATCTTCAGGTGGAGGTCTCGTATATCATATTCTGGGAATGGATAACTCATCTGAAAGTTCAAATATGGAGTCTGATAAAATTGAGATTCCTCGTACAGATGATTCTAGACATGATATTTATAATTTAGTTTCTGGTGTGGTTTACGCAAGAAATCGTTTTTATGAAGTCAAGTAAGCGGAGTTTATAATGTTAAGATCGAATAAAAATGAAGGTATAGTATTAGTAGCTGCTATTATAGTGACATTGATAGTTTCTTTGGTAGCTGTAGCGATTGCCAGTACTGCTGTATCAAACAGACATTTGTCAATCTCTTCTTACGATTCGGTGTCGAGCTACATTAATGCTCAGGCAGGTTTAAATCTTGGAGAGGCAGTACTTTTAACGTCGTCAGGTGAGGAATTAAAGAACTATACAGCAGATTTTGACAGTACTAACAGTGTAGCGATTATAAAAAGAATTTCGACTAAATGTGGAACAACTTCAACACTTGGCGGGCAGACTGATATTTCAAAAATCGCCGCAAATGATTGTTTTTGGTGGCTTGGCAATGTATTAGGCGATCCAACATACGGTTCTGAATCTTTTTTGTCAAATGTAAAGCCTGACTCAGGTTCTTATTACACATCTTCGAATGCTTTAACTAGATTCAAACTAGAACGGCGTCCTGAGTCTCGTACTATAAGTTTGGATGCCGGTGATAATTTGGGAAGAAATTTCTACCGTGTGACTTCAATCGGTAAGGCGAACGGTGAAGGATTGTCCAAATTACAAGGTCAGATAGGAGTATTCACTGAAGTTGACAAAACCTTTGAAATAGATACACAAGATCCTGATGACGATGATTGTGTAGGTGAATGTGATATAGCTCAATTTACTGGAATGTCATCAGTTGGTGGTGATTAAGGTATTTTTGGCGTTTGATGTACAACTTACGGTAAGTTTTTTTTTGGATTGAATATGATGAATTTTGCATATAGAAATAAAGGTTTTTCGCTGATTGAAATTATGATAGTAATTGTAATTATTTCAATTCTGACTTCGCTGGCTGCTGTCAGTTATCGTGCTTATATTGTTAAGGCGAGAAGGGCTGCAGTGCAGGAGGAATTATTGAGTTTGCAGCAAAAAATGGAAGAATATTATACGTTAAATCATACCTACACTGATGCAAAAGTTGCCGGTTGTGCAAAAGTTCACAACTGGGGAAATTTAGCAAAGTCAGGTTTTTATGTTTTAACTTGTTCTACAAGTGGAGGCTACAATTTGGTTGCTGAGGCAACTGGTAAACAAAAGAGTGACGATGCTGATTGCGCTGTTTTGCAACTGTTTCGCAATGGTGTAAAGAAAGGTGGAAAAAACACTGCTACCGGTAGTATGAAAGAAGATCAATGTTGGTAAGGAGTTTTTATGAAAAAGTTTATTGTGTCATCTTTAATGGCGAGTTTGGGATTGGCAGCTTTCTCTGTTTCCAATTCTTCCTATGCTGCTGAAGTTGCGTTAAAAGATACTGATATTTCAAGTCAGCCTGTAAATTTGGGACTAGGTAATCCTCCTCCCTTGATCATGTTGCTCATGGGTCGAGATCATTCGATGTATTACGAAGCATATAATGATATGACTGATCTCGATGGAGACGGCGAAATTGATGGTATGTTCACACCCCATGTTGTATACGATGGTATCTTTGAAGCAAATTGGTGTTACACATATAATAGCAGTAGTGGTTATTTTGGAATGACTAAGCCTGCCACTGAAGACAGTCTCAATAATGGTAAATATAAAATTTATAAATGCGACGGTTCAACGTGGAGCGGTAATTTTTTGAATTATCTCACTTCGACTAGAATGGATGTGGTTAAACGCATTTTAATAGGAGGTCAGAGGTATGCTGATTTTAGCGTTTGTAATTCTCGCACACCAAAGTATGGATCTTGCAGAATTACCAGTCAGGACAATAAACTTAGTAAGAATTTAACGTACCCTGTTTTAGCTAGACAGTTTATTCCAAGAGATACTCATGCATGGGCAAAATCATATAATGCGAAAGATATGGATAATTTATGTTACAAGCGTTATGGGTTGTCCAAATGTAACTTTAAATTGTCGGATTTTGCTTATTTTTCTTCTGGCACTCCAGATTCAGCAATGTTTGGTAGTGTGGGTCGTCAGTTATACGTTATTGCACCTGATCCAAACAGTAATACCTATCAGATTGGTTCGTACGTCGATTTGGCCAAAGAAGAACATAACCATCTTTATGTTTGGAATTGGGTTGCTCGTGAGTCAGGAGATGGCGGCAGTTCTGGAAGTGCAAAAGGAGTTTTGGCATACGAAAACGGACTTACTCCTGTTAATAAACCTGATGGATCGGGTAATACATCTGTTTCAGCTCAAAGGTATTTTGTATTAGCAGAAGCTTGTCACTACAGTTTCAAAGAAAAAGAGTATGATATGCCTGCCCGTTGTAAAAATTACGGTTCCGATTTGGATCCGTATTACAATACAATAGGTTTGCTTCAGGATTTTTCAAAATCTGGTTCGCCTGATGCATATTTTGGCTTGATCACATCTACGTGGACAAATAAGTTTAATACAAATGCCGGTACTGGTAAGGGTGTTGCTGAGAGAGGTGCTGCACTTAGAGCTCCTATCGCAGATTTGTCATCCGATAATTATATCGATACGTCCACCGGAGAGTTTAAAGTTGACTCGGTTTATTATGCTATTGATTTATTATCCTTGAGTCAAAAAGAGAATACTCCTGGTTCAACAGGTTCTAATGGAACAGGCAATACATGGCCTGATTGCCAGGGTAATTGGGATAATCCTAATAGAAAAAATACTCCAGCTAGAGGTTGTGGCGATTGGGGAAATCCTTTGTTGCCAATGATTCAAAAAAGTTACGACTATTTTAATAATGTTGCAACAAAGTCAGAAGATAAAGATTTTGTTAATAATACAGTTTATAGTTTAAGAATTAATTCTTTTACTGATAATAAAAATGCATACACTTTCACGTATCCTAATTTGTCACTTGATGATAATAAGACTCCGTATAAAAAATTTGATTATTGCTACAAGCCTATTAATTTTATTTTGGCTGATGAAAGTGTTTCCATGGATTCTTACATAGGATCTTCAAGTTCAAAACAAATAGATGAAGGTTATGAGGTTATAGATAAGGGAGAACAGCTTACTGGGGTGCACGTTTTTGGAGAGTTAGCTGTTGGTGAAAGGATTATGGAACTTGGAAATAATCAGACAGTCCATAGTCAAAAGAAAGTGGAAAACCTTTCTGATATGAGAAACGTGAGGGGTGTATCGACACTTGAACCGTACTTGCAGGGAACTTTGAATGGTGCAGCTTTGGCACAATATATTCACAGTCATCCAATGAGTCATAAATTCGGTGGAGTTTCTAAAAATGTTCCTGGTTTTGAACATTATGCAGTAGCAATGGCTTCTTATTTGCCTAAGTTTGAGATTTATGCTTATAACGGGAAAAAAGCATTGTTTGTACCAACGTGTTTTACTCCTGTTATTGAAAATAATAAATTTAAAATGGCAGATGATATAGGTGCTTTTTCTTATGATGGCGAATCTGGTCATTATACTAACTCCTGCGGTATTATGGATGTTTTTTATATCAATTCAAAATACGACACCATTGATGGTCAAAATCGAATGGTAGAGGTCGAGTTCCGTGTTACATACGAAGACAACGAATCCGGTTCTGACTTGGATATGGATGCTTCTTTTGCCTATAAAATAGAGGCAGATAAGAATAAACCTAATATCCTTACTGTTACTGTAACCGGTTTTTATCATGATACTTATGCAGGTCAGATTGGTGGTTATAACATTTTTGGTACGGCAGGAACGATAGAGCCTTATGAAGGAGATTGTAAAAACCAAAACGACTGGATTTGTGGCATTAAGAAGTACAAGGTAAATGCTAATAAAACTCTTTATCTTGATGTAATGAAGGTTGATCAGAACAGTAATAATTTTACTTTGATGAAGAGCAATTCCGATCCTTTTAATGAGTACAACAATGATGTTGGTTATGACGATGCCACAGAGTTTACTTCAGCTCCATCTACATCTAAGGTTATAGTAGATCCGAAATCTAGTGTTGAAGACTCTAATCATAGGAATGGTTGTCTTAAAAGTGAGCAAGTTAAAAAAATTGTCGGCACTTCCGGACGTTATTTTAGATTCTTAAAAGACGGATCATGGATTGAACCTTTAAAGTTTTTACCTGCATTTTCTAAAAAGTGTAATTTATCAGTAGAGAGAAAGTTTTATGTAACCGGTTTGGATAATGCGATTGGTTTCTACGACAGTCCTCTAGATTACGCTGCATACTATGGTTCTAAGTATGGTGATAATGGTAATAAGGAGAAAAGGCGTGCTAATAATCCAAATTATTTCTATGTAACAAATGCGAGTCAATTGGCTTCTCAGATTACTGCCGCTTTGACAAAGGCTGTTGGGGATACCGGTAATTCAGGTAGTGGTTTGTCCTTCCCAAGTCTTGATGTTACCGATGATAATACAGTTGTAACGGCTGTGTATGACTCCCAATATTGGACGGGTCAGTTGGTTAGAAAAACTTTAAAGTATAACGCTGACGGATCTGTTGATCTTTCTGCCCAATCTCCTGGTAGTTCAACATGGACTAATGATGAGGCATTGTTTGACGATGAAACCAGATATTTGATTGCTGATAAAACAGGAGCACTAACAGATTTGACTGCAGATCTGTTGGCAGATACTGCGTCGGTTTATCCATTGTCTCAGGCTGCTATTAATACCATGGGTTTGGAATTATGTAATGATGAGCACAAGAAAGAATTCTTTAACCATTATGTTGCATATATTAAAGGAAGTGCTGAATGGGAAATTGATCAAGAAGAGGGTGATGTTGACTATTCCTTGCTTACTCCTCATTTGGAATGTGCAGAGAATAATAATTTCAAATTCTATGGATTCCATCCTCGTTCTAGTGTGACATCAAGAAAATCAGGTGGAAAATTCGGTGCCATTATTTCTTCAACCCCTCAATACTACTACGCTGGCAGTAAGAAGAAAATTATTTTTGCCGCAAACGATGGTATGGTCTATATTGTAGATTACAAAACCGGACATGTTGATTATTCAATCATCCCGTATGTAACTCAATCATATATGCCAAAGTATGCTGAGGTTAATAATAAAGATCATTACATCAATGATGGTAAAATGACTGTAAATGCATATAAAGAAGGTGGTGTAGATAAAGTTTTGGTTATCGGTACGCTTGGATATGTTCATCCTGGTGTGTATGCACTTGATTTGAGTGGTGATGAACCTGTAATGAGATGGGAGTTGTCTCCTTATTATATCCGAGAAAACACTCATGAAGTTGTTAGAAATATGAGAAATCTTGGAGGCATACAGGCTGCAATTAAAGTTTACCCTTACTCAGTAAGTTATAATAACTCAAGTTCTAAAATGACTTTATATGCCATTTTTGGAAATGGATACAACTCTCAGGATGGCGTATCAGGCGTTGCGGTAGTAAATGCTATTACCGGTCGTGTTATGTCAAAATTTAATGGACAGAAAATTTCCGGTGATATAGTGACAAAATCTATTGGTGGTGTGCTTGTAAATGATATATGGGGCAGACCAGACTGTAATAGAAGTCCTGAGTACGCAGAGTACAAGACTGATGAGGGTGAGTGCTATAAAAATGGTATGAATCAAGTCGCAGCTTATGATAAGAACTTTGATTCTACACCTGACTATATATATTCAACAGATTTATATGGTAATGTGTATCGTATAAGAGCTTATGTTGCGGATTCTACATCGACAGGTAATATATCTGTACCAGGTTGGACTGTAGCTCGTATACATACCACTGTATCTCCTGCTGATTCTGCCGGTAAGTATCTGATACAGCCAATTACCACTGCACCGTCTCTTCTTCAGGATGTTAAGGGCAACCCAATGGTTGCAGTTGGAACTGGTAAGTATCTTGGTGTTTCAGATGTATCAAATACTGTTGTCCAGTCTGTTTGGGCTTTGAGTGATAGTTCATATGCTTCAAGTGATGCTCCTATCAAAAATGTGTGTCCAGTTGATCCTCTTGAGGTTAAATATTGCCGTGCGAATGGAAGATTATATAAATCACAGTTTGTACAGCCTGATGCTTCAGAAGAACTCCCACCGAACTATGTTACAATTAAAGAGCCAGAAGGTGTAAATGCTTATGGTTCCTATGATGTTGATCACTATTCTGGTTGGGTATTGGATTTCAACACTGTTGCCCCTTCTAAGATTACCGAACGTGTTAAAAATAATATGAGGGCGTTTGATAATCATCTGTATGTAACTACTTTGATTCCTTCAAAGAGTGAATGTGAGGGTGGTGGTGTTAGTCGTTGGTATGATCTGAATGTAGTTACTTCTACATTCTATGTAAGTGCAAAAGCGTCTCAGGAATACTATGATACAGTATTAAATGAAACCAATTTTGCATATACCAGAGATAACAATAATGATCCGGCAGGTGGAACTGGTGGCACAGGAGGAACGGACAAAGACGGTGTACGTGATCGTGTAAATTGGCACTATGGTTGCGCTACCGGTCTGGCAGGATTCAGTGGAGCCAAAGGTGAGGCTTCTGTGAAGAAACTTGATTCTATTTGTCCAAAAGTTGAGTCATGGCAGTTTATCTATAATTAACTTCGGTTAATCTTTATGATGTATTTATAGGATAGGGTCCCGCAAGGGATCCTTTTTTATGCTGTCATATTATCAGTTATTCTTAGTAATTAATTGTATTTCATGCTCACCAATATGACGATATTTAGTTATAATCAATTCATTAATTCCACACATCTGAAAGATGTTAAGTTCATTTATATCATTAAAAATATTTTTATTTGTTGTTATTCATGTGTCAGATTGTATAATTTATTCATCATTAATTAGTTTGTGTGTTTATGTTATTAGATAATTGTATTTATAAAATTTCTTCAACTAGAAGATTGAAGATTTCCTGTTTGGATATTCCTGTCAGTGGTTGTGTGACTATTGTAGGTTCCAATGGATCCGGAAAAACCTCACTTGCCAAAGCTCTTGAAGGAGGTATTGATTTGCTTGAAGGCAGTATAAGTAATGGTTTAAAGGATGATGATTTGGTACGAATATCCTTTGAACAGCAGCTGCAACTCATAGATGAGGATTTTAAATTAAGAAATAATGATAATAACAGTGATGAAGAAGAAAAGGGCATAACTCCTCGTTCTTTGATTGAAGAGAGTGCTAAGCTTCCTCAGACTTCTATTGAAGCATTATGCAGAAGACTGAATATTACTCATCTTCTTGATCAGCCGTACAGCATTCTGTCCAGCGGTGAAGGCAGAAAGGTTCTTATTGCCAAAGCTATTCTTGCGAATAAAAATACACTTATTCTGGATGCCCCTTTTGACGGACTTGATGTACAGACAAGAATGGATCTGATGAATTTATGTGAGGATTTATATAAATCAAATAAGTTGCTTATTCTGATTGTAAACCGTTATGATGAGATTCCGCCATTTTCGGATTATATTGGGATCATTAATGAATGTGAACTGGTTAAGTTTGGCGAAAAATCTAAAATTCAGGCAGATTTGGAGTTCATGCAGCTTTCGCACAATGAAACAATCAATAATATGTCATTGCCGGAAGCACCGGATGACTGTATTGTCAGTGATTGCCCTGACCCTGTTATTGATATGACTGATGTTGTTGTTCGATATCAGAGCAGAATAATTATTAATAAACTTACCATGCGGATAAAAAAAGGTGAGCATTGGCAGTTTGTGGGACCAAACGGGGCCGGCAAATCGACATTAATATCATTGATTACCGGCGATCATCCGCAAGGCTATTCCAACAATTTAAGACTGTTCGGCATTCAACGCGGCTCAGGAGAGACAATCTGGGATATTAAGAAGAATATAGGTTTTGTTAGCCCGTCGTTTCATATGGCGTACAGGGTAAACTGCAACGCATTAAGTGTTATACTGTCAGGATATTTTGATTCAATCGGACTGTATGAAAAACCAGGAGACAACAAAATTCTGCTTGCTCATGAATGGTTAAAGGTTCTTGGTATGGATGCTCTTGCCAATGTTCCGTTTAATTCATTATCTTACGGACAGCAGCGTCTGCTGCTGATCGCCAGAGCTCTGGTTAAACATCCTCTATTGCTGATTCTTGATGAACCTCTTCAGGGACTGGACAGCATGAGCAGACTTCTTGTCAAAAAGTTTGTTGAGTATCTTATGAAGGTAGGAAAAACTCAGATAATTTTTGTTTCTCATCATGAAGAAGACGCACCTGAAGGCATTACAAATATACTGGAATTTGTTCCATTCGGTGACACATACACATATAATATTACCGGTTTGAAGACAAAGAAAGAGGATTGATATGAAATTTGGAAAATACTTTATAGTACTGTTGGCTGCCTTTTTTATATCGTCATGTGATAATGAGTCATCGCATAATAAGCACCAGGTTGGCAATGTAAAAATTGTTAATAATGAAGCAGTTCTTATAGGTGAAGGAGTAATCAGGCTGAAAGGTGTTACAGTTCGTGTCGGCATGAGTGCTTTATATGTTAACGGTGACGATTACGGTTCTGTACCTGGCGGAGCCAGAACTGTCCTGAGGGTGCATGATAATGGAAGTTTTGAAATTTTTGTCAATGATGAAAAACGTTATAAGTCTGCGAAGAAAAATTCACAGAAACCTAATCAGTCAACCGGTTCAGAACGTATTAAAAATTTTAATTTTAATAAATAGTTTTTTTAACCGAATGGGAAAGCAGATGCTTTCCTATTAATTATTTGAGAGATTGGATTATGAAAGTAGAAGCATTTAGTGTAGTAACTCTTAGGTATGTATTGAAGGATGATCAGGGAAATATTCTGGATCAGTCAGATGAAAATGATTTGCTGACCTATATGCATGGCACAGAATATCTGGTTCCTGGTCTGGAATCGGCAATTTTAAATCACGAGAAAGGGGATGCATTCAGTGTTGTTGTAAAGGCCGAAGAAGGATACGGTGCTTACAATGAGCAGCTTGTACATGATATTCCAAGAGCTCATTTCGGCAGTGATGAGCCGGCAGTGGGTGATACATTCCTGGCGCAAACTGAAGAAGGGGCTTTGCCTGTAACCATAAAATCAGTTAATGACGATTTTGTCAAAGTTGACGGCAACCATCCTCTTGCAGGTCAGGATTTATATTTTGATATAGAAATTGTTGATGTAAGGGAACCTACTCCGGAAGAAAAGGACCATAAGCACGTGCATCTGCATGGTCACTGCTGTCATCACCATGATCATGGAGAACATGAACACGGATGCTGCCATCACCACGATCATGAGGAAGATGAGCACGGATGCTGTCATCACCACGATCATGAAGAAGACGAGGACGGATGCTGCCATCACCGCGATCACGAGGAAGATGAGCACAGATGCTGTCATCACCACGATCATGAAGAACATAAGCACGGATGCTGTCATCATCATGAGCATGAATGATGCCGGCTGTGCAACTGCCTGTGAAATAATAAATAAAAAAGTTGCTATTACTTCTTGATTTTAATAAATGTTTTGGTATAATTCGTGCCATTACTATAAGTTTTTAGCGCTGTTTATATAACAGCTTTCGGAGTTTTAAATGTACGCTGTAATTTTTGAAGGCGGAAAACAACATCGTGTATCTGTAGATGATGTTATACGTGTAGAAAAAATAGAAAAGTCTATCGGTGAAAAAGTTGAATTTGATAAAGTTCTTCTTGTAGCTGATGGTTCAAATGTAAATGTGGGTGCTCCATACTTGGCATCAAGCAAAGTTGAAGCAGAGATTGTTAGACAAGGTCGTGGTGACAAGGTAACTATTACTAAGTTCCGTCGTCGTAAACACTTCCAAAAACAAACCGGTCATCGTCAGTATTTTACTGAAGTGAAGATCACATCTATTAACGCTTAAGGAGAGATAGAAAATGGCTCATAAAAAAGCTGGTGGTTCATCACGTAACGGTCGTGACTCGCAAAGTAAACGTTTGGGAGTTAAAGTTTATGGTGGTCAGGCTGTAATTCCTGGTAACATTATTGTTCGTCAGCGTGGTACTCAGTTCCATGCAGGTACAAATGTGGGAATCGGTAGAGATCATACCATTTTTGCAACTGCTGCTGGTTTGGTAAAATTTGAGACTAAAGGTCCAAAGAACAGAACCTTCATCAGTGTTGTTGCTGAAGCTTAATTCGCATTAGCACACAAAAAATAATAAACGAAGCTCAACTTATATTGGTTGGGCTTTTTTTGTAAACATGATTTAAAACGGAAATAATATGAAGTTTGTAGATGAGGCTCATATACAGGTTGAAGCCGGCGACGGCGGTAACGGATGCGTTAGCTTTCGCCGTGAAAAATATATACCAAAAGGCGGTCCTGACGGGGGCGACGGTGGTGATGGCGGCGATGTTTATTTGGTTGCTGACAACAATTTGAACACATTAATCGATTTTCGCTTTGAACGTAAATTTGTTGCCGGACGCGGGGAAAACGGACGCAGTGCAGACTGTACCGGGCACCGCGGCAACGATATTGTTATTACCGTTCCCGTAGGAACCAGAACTTTAGATGAAAATACCGGTGAGCTTCTTGGAGATCTTACCAGGCATGGTCAAAAAATCATGGTGGCCAAGGGCGGCTTTCACGGTCTGGGAAATACCCGTTTCAAAAGCTCCATCAACAGAGCGCCTACCCAGAAAACCGACGGTTCAAAAGGTGAAAAACGTTTACTGCATCTGGAACTGTTGCTGCTGGCTGATGTAGGATTACTCGGTTTCCCTAATGCCGGAAAGTCAACATTCATCAGAGCTGTTTCTGCTGCAAAGCCGAAAGTGGCTGATTATCCGTTTACAACCCTCGCGCCTAATCTTGGTGTTGTATCTGTGGGTAACAAGCGTTCCTTCGTAGTTGCTGATATACCTGGCCTGATTGAAGGTGCAGCTGAAGGCGCTGGTTTGGGTCATAGGTTCTTAAAACATCTTGAACGCTGCAGTGTATTGCTGCATCTTGTGGATTTATATCCTGTTGACAATTCCGATCCTGTTAACAATATTAAAATTATTGAGTCGGAACTGGAGAAATACTCTGAGAAACTGGCAAAGAAACCTAGATTTCTGGTATTTAATAAAATCGATCTTGATCCGGATGGGTCAGAAGAGAGAATCAATGAAATTATTTCCAAACTGGGAATAACTGATAAATTCTACAGAATATCTGCTTTAAACAAGGAAAATCTTCAGGATTTGTGTCAGGATTTGATGCAGATTGTAGAATCCAATGCCAGGGAGGATCTCGAACAGCAGACTGTTTCCGATACTGATAATTTCATTTGGGATGAAAAACGCAAAGCAACACTTGATGATTTTTCTGATGAGGAATTTTCAGAAGATCTGGATGACTGGACGGAGTAGCAGATTTATGGCTGATGAAATATATAAAAATGTTTCTGTCATTGTTGCTGTTGCAGAGAATCTGGCTATTGGCAAAAATAACACAATGCCGTGGCATTTACGTGCAGATCTGCAGTATTTTAAAAAAATGACTATGGGAAAGACCATTATTATGGGGCGCAACACCTTTGCGTCTCTTGGTTATAAAAAACTGCCTGGTCGTACAAGTGTTGTTATAACGTCGGATGATAATTTTGCCGATGTTTACCAGGTAGAAACCCATAAATCTCTGCCAGATGCTTTATTAGAGCATCATAATGAAGATGAGATTATGATTATCGGAGGTGGAAAACTGTATAAGGAAGCTGTCAGATATGCTTCAACTCTTTATGTTACCAGGGTTCGTACTGTTATTTCTGATGCAGATGTCTTCTTTCCTGCTTATGATGATTCATTCTCATTAATGCAGCAGGAGAATTTTCCTGCTGATGAACAGAATGACTTTGATTATTCGTTCTGCGTATATCAGAGAAAGCAATAATACAATTAAATAAGTCGGTTTTTCTGTATACAGTCATGACCGGCTCTTTTTTTCAAATATCCAGACCTCCGGTATTTAACGTTGCAGAAGAAAATTATGTTTTGGTCTGTCGCATGTCTCATTGTAAGGCGAGGTATCTGCTACTGATTGGCTTTTACCGAATACCGTTTTGCAGGAGCTTCAATGTTGATTAAACTCAGGGAACCATTCCAGACACAACCTGTATCAAGTGCAATAATATTGTCAGCAGGGTTCTTGCCCTCAAGTGCCGCCCAGTGGCCGAAAATAATGGTTTGTGAATTTTTAAACTGACTGTTCGGGTAGTCGTACCATGGTTTCAGGTTCCGGTTTTTATTTTCCTTTGGTTTGTCCTTGCAGTCAAAATCGAGAGACAGATCTGTATAGCAGAATCGCATTCTTGTTAAAGCGTTGATGGTGTATATGCAGCGATCTAATTCCAGAGAAGGATACAAACTCATGTAATCATAAATGCCGTCTTCATAATCCATGTGCCTGCGATAATGAATGCTGGTTTTGAATTGTTTCTGGGCAAAATTGTTTTGAATTTCTGCTTTTATGGGAGCCCATCTGCACTGGCGATCTGAAAACATATTTTCCATCAGAATTCCGAAATGTTCCGAGCGGAGCAGCTGTTCCACGTGATTGCCGTTTTTCATGGCATCGAAAATATTCCATTCCGGGGATAATCCTGCATGTGAAATAAATAAATTATGTCTGCGATCCCAAAATGTCATCGGACAGTTTCGAAGAAAACTGATCATTTCGGTACCGTTTTTCTCATTAATTATTTTTTTTAATTCAGATGCCTTTAAATTAAATAAGAATTTTTCTTTCGACGCTGCATCTTTAAGTTCCGAGTACAGATGATAATTGCGAAGCAGACTTAAGTCGTGATTACCAAGTACCGATATTATGCGATCCTGATATTTAAGAAGAAAATTCAGGGTTTCTATCGGTTTTGGTCCGCGTCCGATTACATCTCCGGTTGTTAGTAAAAAATCAGTTTTAGGGTTAAATTTTACAAGATCCAGAAGAGCCATGAATTCATCATAGCAGCCGTGAATATCACCTATGCAGTATGTACTCATGTTATTCCCTGTGCTCTGCCAGATAATTTGCCAGATTTACGTATTGTTCTATGCTGAGATTTTCTGCACGCATTTTCGGATCTATATCCAGCTCATTGAAAATCTGATCTGTAAAAAAGTTTTCCAGGCTGTTATGGATGGTTTTTCTTCTCTGATTGAATGCAGATGAGACAATCTGTTCCAGAAGATCATAGTCTCTGGCTACATAAGGTTTTGATTTGTGAGGAATAACCTTGACTACAGCTGAATATACTTTTGGAGAAGGGGTAAAAGCTTCAGGAGGAACTTCCAGACATGGTACAATTTTAGCAAAATACTGAGCCATGATCGTCAGTTTTCCATAATCTCCGGAGTCGGGACCGGCAACCAGGCGATCTACCACCTCCTTCTGAAGCATGAATGTCATATCTGCTATTACATCACTGTACTCAAAAAGATGAAACAGTAAAGGGGTGGAAATATTGTACGGAAGATTTCCATAGATTTTCAGGTTTTTATCCTCTTCCTTCAGTTTGCTGAAATCCATTGTCAAGGCATCCTGCTCGTAGATTGTGAGCTGATCGCGGATAAAAGGATGGTGACGTAATCTGTATGCCAGATCACGGTCAATTTCAATAACATTCAAGTGCTTGATAATTTCGCATACCGGTTCTGTCAGAGCTCCAAGACCAGGACCGATTTCAACTACTGTTTCCTGATCTCCGGGGGCTATAAGATTTATGATATTGGCGATTACCTGCTGATCACGCAAAAAGTTCTGACCGAAATTTTTACGTGCATGATGTCCCTGATAGGATCCTTTATTATGATTACCGGAAGAATTATTTGTTTTCTTTTTATAATCATTATTGTTTTTTTTAAACATTTTGCTTTCACCAAATTTATTTTAAGAAACATTAAATACAGGCAATGAATAATCCATCTTCATCCATAAATTCTATATCAGATCTAAAACTGATTTTAGAACAGGTAACAAAAAATGAGATCCTGTTTTCGTTTGATCTCATTTTTTATCCAATTGCTTCAACTTAAATAAAAATGCATGTTTACTGCAATTTGTTTTTAGTTTTTGCCAGCAAATTTTGCATTTACCATGTCTATGGCATATTCAATTGCCGTAAACAGACTGCCGTGATCTGCAAGACCTTTACCTGCAAGATCCAGCGCAGTGCCGTGATCTACGGAAGTTCTGATAAAAGGCAATCCCAGTGTTACATTAACTGCTTTTCCGAAACCGATATATTTAAGTACCGGCAGCCCCTGATCGTGATACATTGCCAGAATTGTATCGGCTTTTTCCATATATTTAGGCTGAAACACCGTATCTGCAGGCATAGGACCGATAACTTTAATACCCTGTTCCTGAAATTCTCTTAACACCGGAATTATTGTTGTCAGTTCCTCCGTACCGAGATGACCGCCTTCGCCCGCATGAGGATTAAGTCCGCATACGTATATAACCGGATCTGCTATACCGAACTGATTTTTAAGATCCTGATGAACAATTGTAATTATTCTGCGCAGCAAACCTTTGGTAATGGTTTTTGATAAATCCTTAAGCGGCAGGTGAGTTGTTGCCAGAGATACACGAAGTCCCCTGGTTGCAAGCATCATTACAACTTCTCTTACCTTGGCATAATCTCTGAAAAATTCGGTGTGACCGGTGAAAGGCAAACCTGAATCTCCGATTATCCCCTTGTGAACAGGTCCGGTTACAACGGCCTGGTATTCACCGCTCATACAGCCTCTTGCGGCTTCACTCAGCATGTTTATAACATACGGGCTGTTTTTTACGTTAAGCTGACCAGGTACAAGTTTTGATGACAGGTGAATTGATTTGTATGTGATTATACCCTTTCTTGAAGGTTCTGCCGGCTTGTCGGGATTGTATTCAACAAATTTAACTTCTTTTCCGATGGCTTTTGCGTAGATTTTCAATACGGACAAATCTGCCAGCACAACAAGCTGCACCGGCCAGTCCTGATCCGCTATTGAAAGACAGATTTCCGGTCCGATTCCGGCGCTTTCTCCCGATGATACTACTATTCTATGAACCTGATTAGTCATAATATACATTCCTTTCTACGTTCCACGGTGACAATTGGCCGGGAGCAAAAAATATTCCGATTGCGTTAAGACTGATTTTCCTGTGTCTGCTGAAATTCCGGATCTATAATCTTTATATAACTGTTATTGCGCAGTTCGTTGATCCAGAGAATCAGTTCATCATTGTAGCGACGCTCAAAAAGCATCTGATAGGCACGATCTTTCAGTTCCGTATTGGAATCGGTATCAACCTTTTTGTCCACCAGCTGAACGATATGCCAGCCGAAAGACGATTTAAACGGTTCGCTGATTTCTCCGTTCTTCAATGACAAAGCAGTCTGCGCATAAATCGGATCGAAAATTTTCGGATTTGCCCAGTTCAAATCACCGCCTTTAACCGATGTTGCCGGATCTTCGGAATATTTTCGTGCCATATCGGCAAAATCAACTGTTCCGTTTTCAAGATCTTTTTTGATTTTTCGTAACTGAGCAACAACCTGTTCATCAGAAAGAACGATTGTAGGCTTAATCAGAATATGACGGGTTTTAATACTTATATCAGGCTGATATGCAGTTCCCTCGATGTCCTTAACCAGAATTATAATATAGCCGGTTTCTGTGCGCTTCGGACCGATTAGATCTCCTTTTTTTGCATTTGAAACGTTTTCCAGAAATACGGTTGGCATACTGTCAACGCTCATTTTTCCCCAGTTTCCGCCTTCCGCAGAGTGCGGATCCTGACTGTATTTCATTGCAAGAGATGAGAATTTTTCTCCCTTCTTCAGTCTGGTTGCAATTTCATGAGCAAGGTTCTCAGTTCTGGCGATTTCCTCAGGAGTGGCAGACTCATCAACACGGAGAAAAATACTTGATATATCATATTTGGTTTCGACATTGTGCTGTTCTTTCAGTATCTCCATGGTTTTTTCTATTTCCTGATTGGAGATCCTTACGCGTTTTTTTACGCTGATATGCTGAAGTTCGCTGATTAACGCTTCTTTTTTGATTTTTTCGCGGGTCTGTAAAGGAGTCAGTCCTTCTGTCTTGAAATAATCCTCATATACCTGATTTACAGTTCGGTTGGACATTTTGGCAACAGATTCGATAAGCTGATCTGTTTCCATATCACTGATCTGTACACCCATTTTCTCGCCAAGCTGGGTAACGAGTGATGCGTTTATAAGCTGTTCCAGCACCTGTTTTTTTATAGTATGATCGTCAGGAATTTCCTGTCCTTTAGGTGTATTGCTCTGGATATGTTTTTTGTACTTTATAAAAGCTGCATTAAGGTCGCTTTCCAGAATAACTCCGTTGTTTACTACCGCCTCTACGCGATCAACTGTCTGTGTTTCGGCATATGCCGGAGTTCCAAATCCTAAAGCGCATGTGATAATTAATGATGCCAGTACTTTGTTTTTTATCGTTTTTTTCATTTAATTCTCCGATAAATTGAAAGGTCTTGAATAAGGCAGCAGTCGTGTATCAAGATTATCTGAGATATCCTTGGCTCCGAGAGTTGCCAGACCTTTCATTTCAAATTGCAGACCGAACTTGTTGTCTTTTTCAGATACCTGTCTCTTGTTATCAGGTTCATTAACCTGTTCCGCATAAACGCTGAATCTCCAGCAGCAGTCCTCGTATCTTAATTTTACAATTTTATCTATAGCATGTTTCTGTTCAAGATCGTGATAATATCCGAGTACAACGCTTAACCGGTTTGAAAAAGCGTATCTTGTCAGGAATCCAAGCTGTTTCATATCAATAATTTCATTTTTGAACATTGTACGGTTTCCGTCTTTGGTATAGCGGTAATTAATCTGCGCAAGCAGATCGTCATTGTTGTATTCAAGAACGCTGGATGCTCTGTACAGATAATGATCTTCCGTGTTGTAGATGAATGAACCGTTGTACAGTATACTGTTGGTCGGTTTTAAATCCAGACTTCCGTTTAAATATGAGCGGTGACGGTTGTTATCCTTGTAGTTGGGATACAGTTTAACCTGACCTTCCTTGAGGTAGTAAGCCATGCCGAGAGAGAATATTGCGCGTTCAACACCGAGTTCGTCACTGATTTTTGAAACAAAACCGAGGCTTAAACGGTTGTCATCTGAAATGCGATCAACACCGGCATAGCGATTGTCGTCAAAAATATAGAAATAATCCTGAATAATGTTGGTGGTATCGTAAAGTCCTATGCGATCCTGATTGCGGTATGGCGCATAATAGTACTGAATAATCGGTTCCAGCGACTGTGAGAATGAATGACCGAAAATACTGAAGTCATTATCCATTATCAGACGGGCCTGAATCTGGAAAGTCGGAACAAAACGGTTTACTGTCGGATCGATTTTGTCAAAACCGCGACTAGTGTAATACCATAAAAGACTTCCTCCTTCCATTTCCTGTTCATAGTGAGTGAACATAAAACGGACATTGCTGTCCAGCTGAAAGAACGGCTGCTGAATAATCGGTATCTGAACCTTTGACTGAAGGTGGTATCTTTTACCTTCGTAATTTCCTGCCTGCTTGTTTTCATCGGAATGTCCGAAGTTTGCATATTCAAAAGTGTTGTACAGACTGAACCATGGAAGCGGCACGAAATTTTTTACGGTAAACTGAGGCAGCATTTCAAACGGCTTGACAGCTGTATCAATCAGCATCTGATAGTTCAGTGCATTCAGCCCGAAAGTTGTAAATTTAAACGGCTGGTAGGTTGCGCTGAAACTCTGAACAACTTTGTCGGTTGAACCGGCAATATTGCTGTAGTCGTTAAAGTAATTGTAGTCTTTTTCCTTAACTTTGTTGTAGTTTATGCCTACGTTAAGGGTTCCCTGGAGAAAACTTGAGCGGTGATCCCAGTGTTTGTACCAGCGGTGCCCGTCAATATAATTGAATTTTTCTGCATATTTATCATTTGCGGTATATTCATATATAATATTTCCGGCATCGGTAGGAGTCAGCATATAGCGGAATTCGTTTTTCAGATGAAGACCTCGGTGACCACGCCAAGTCGGAGTAAGAGTGTAGTCATAATTCGGAGCTATATTCCAGTAAAACGGAGCAATAAATTCAAAACCGTTTCGATGACCGTATCCTGCCATAGGATAAAGAAAACCTGTTTTGCGTTCGTTTCTGATAGGAAAGTTAATATACGGGAAGTAGAATACCGGAATATCGTACAGCCACAGCGAAGCATTCCATGCCTCGCCGAATACCTCGTCTTCGTCCACATCCACGGTAGATGCTTTTAATTTCCATGTTTCCGAATTTTCAGCACAGGTTGTGAAAGTGGCATTTTCCAGATGATATGTTTTTTCCAGCTGATCATAATCTGCCTGTTTTGCATCGCCTCTCGCGGGTGAACTGTGCAGCTGATATTTGGGATTGCTTACTTTAAGAGTTTTCTTATTGACCGACGTCTCGACCTCAGAGGCGTCACGAATGGAAATATATCCGTCCTGATAGTCAATATTTCCATAAGCATTGAATTTCTGATTAATTCGGTTGAACTGGGAATAATCGGATTTTAATACCCTGTTTCCCTGAGTGATTTTTACATTTCCTTTGAATGATACGTGATCCTGATCCGAGGTGTTGGCCTCGTCTGATAAGATATCTACAGGAGTTGTTCTACTATCGAATTCACGATTATCAACGTCGGGTACACCTACAAAACACTGTTTGTCAAAATGCCTTGAAAACGGCATTTTCTTTACAGCTTCCGCCTGAGCGCTGCAGTTTAGGCAGGCTGCCATGATTATTAAAAATGATAGTTTGAACTTATAAGACATGTCTATTTCCAAGGTCTAAAAACATCGTAATTCTATCACAAAAGTTGCTTTTTTACTAACAGGGATTGATGCGTAATACTCAGGTTTCACTGTAAACCCACCGGAATTGATTATTGTTGTAATCTGGCACTTTGCATGGCTCCATGTATCGGGCATCCAGGGGCAAAAAATGATAATGCAACTCGGGTTTCTCGCATAAAATCAGAGTGGAAAATTTATACGCATACTGTACGATGCGCATTATGTACAATGCGTCTTTTACTTTAAAATCTTGTTTTTTTTGCAAACCGATAACCGCAGAAGAAACTGGAAAAGGCTGCAAAGAGATGACCATGCGCGGAGCACTACCGAAAAAAGACCGGTGTGTTTTTTGAAAAAAATATTGTCAAGGCAACCATTACGGATCGTTTTATCGGTGTACCATCAAAAAACATTTTGGTTCTGTTGTAACCTTGTATTGATCACAACTTTGCTTCAATACCGTTTCCGGTAATCCGAACGGGCCTGAACACCAGACCGCTACCAATTATTTTCTCCAAGACAGAAAATTCACTGGTTCCTTTTGAAGAGTTCAGGAATTTTCTGAGGATATTCAAAGCTCCGTTGATATCGGCGTTTATAAGTTTGCCGACTGAAGATTTGAATAAACCTCTCTTAATTCTT
>Ga0310695_10004644_pt1 | contig 24993 bp, 19 predicted proteins | sample RumenRJG_04DNA_FD_203882 | JGI IMG/M metagenome (GOLD analysis project Ga0310695, IMG submission 203882) | Bovine rumen microbial communities from Lethbridge, Alberta, Canada - RJG_04 (v2) (version 2) | ecosystem: Host-associated > Mammals > Digestive system > Stomach > Rumen | place: Canada...
TGCATGCTATACCAATTATCAGAACCCCCTTACGCAGCAATTGGATGGCATGATGCATGAGACCCGTCGTGACCTGACCGTAGACAGCCGGCAACGCATCAGCAAATGGATGATCACTGCCGACCAAGAGCATGAACTGAACAATGGCTGGGGACTGAACTATGGACTCAAGCTGCAACTGACCAACAACAACAGTTTCCAGACCACCTTTGACCTAAACGGGCAAGTAATTGACGATGCCACCAGCCGCGTCAACTATGACGAACGCATTATCAACGGCTACATCGGGGCCAGCAAGCAGGTTGGGCAAAATCTCAGCCTCGATGCGTCGCTGTCAGCCGAACAGTACCATGCCACACTGTGGAACGAGTGGCGCATCTACCCCACCCTGAATGCTATGTGGAATGTCAACCCCAACAACATGCTCAACCTGTCATTCACTTCCGATGCCATATATCCTAGCTACTGGAGTACCATGAGTAGCATCCACTACACCTCGCCTTACACCGAGATTTGGGGCAACCCATCGCTGAAACCCATGTCGAAGTATGACCTGAACCTGATGTGGCAGTTCAAGCGTAAGTACATGTTCACCGCCTTTGCTACTTTTGAGCCCGACTACTTTGTGCAGCTGCCCTACCAGCCCAGTGATCGCATGGCCGTAGTGATGATTGAGACCAACATGAACTACTCCAACTACTATGGCCTGCAGTCATCGGTGCAGTTCAGTGCCGGTGATTGGCTGAATGGTAACGTGCGTATGACAGGATTGTATCGACACGACAAGAGCCAGCATTTCTTTGACTTGCCGTTTGACCGCCGGCATTTCACGGTCATCTTGGGCGGAAACGTGTCGGCACGATTGCTCAGACGGCACAATCTGACGCTGATGCTCAACCCATTTTTCCAGACCAGTGCCATCCAGGGCGTATATGATATCCGACCCATGTTCATGTTCAACGGATCGTTGCGATGGACATCGGCCGATGACAAATGGAGTGTTGTTGCCAACGCTACCAACATCTTCAATACGCATGCCAGCACTCGATCAAGGCAGGGCAACCAAGACTACACCATGAATGTGTGGATGAAGTATGCAGAAGTCTCGTTGGGTGTCATCTACCGCATCGGCAGCTTCAAAGAGAAGAAAATCAAGCCCGTCGACACCTCGCGCATGGGACATTAATACGTTTTATGAGATGTAGTTGAGAGATGGCAACTTGTTGCGTTTACTGAAAATAAGTTAACAAATATTAAAAATCAAGTCTTGCTGTTCACAAATCGGGTTGTCGTTGCGTCTATAGAGTGAATCAATTCTTACGCATAAAGGATATTGCTCTTAAGTCTATAGGCGCAGCGATGATAATTCCTGCTTCTGGATGCTGAGCCAACCATGAATAACACTCAAAACTTAATCATAAACTCTCGCATGGGTGGTGTCGTGATGACACGGCCCTGCTTTTTATTGTTTATCAGCGAGAAAGCGGGCTATAGGCAAATCGGCAGCACACCAGTCCAAGCCTAGCAATTGCGATGGCGCAAGCCAACGAAAGGCGGCATGCTCACGCATAGAGAAATCTCTATCGGTGGCAACACACCGATAGGCAGCCATCGTGATGCTAAAGTCAGGATAGTGGTGGGTGACTGTAATGAGATGTTCGCCGACGTGGACATCATAGTCCATCTCCTCGAGCAACTCGCGATGCAAGGCTTCTTCGGGAGTTTCTCCGGCTTCAATTTTGCCTCCAGGAAACTCCCAATGGCTGCTCGTATAGTCAAATCGGGTTAGCCCCTTCTGCATGCACAGGATCTCACCCTCATGCTCAATCACTGCTGCGACGACATTAATCATCTTTTCTTAATTAACCTGATACTCCATGTCACGGCTATACTCACCACGCAAGATTGCTGTGACCTGGTCACACACTGTGACTGTGAGCGCAATATCACGCTTGAGATTGTGTTGATGCCTAGTGCCGACCAGATAGCCCGGCAAACCTAATGGGAACAATATGGCAATCGCAAGACCAAGACGTGGATAATTAGTTGGATGGTAAGTGAGCAGTTGCCGAATCACAGGATAGTCCATGGCCTTGTTGATGACCATCTGGTCGCGAGAATTAGACAAATAGTCGACCACATCATCGATGTGTTGAGCCACTTGACGCAACATCTGCTTATCATAGCCATATTTCCAATACTCTAGATAGCCCTGACGATTCGGATATTTGGCAAGAAAGTCATTACACAATTGCTTGAGTTCAGATACCTTCTCAATGGCAACCTCAGGCACCACCTCGTTAATAACAACTTCCTTGAGAGTAAGTGAACGAACTTGATGTAATCCAGTGATGCGGCGGAAAAAGTTTCGATAGGCATCAGGATTGAACACAGCCGAATCATTGACCGCTTTCTTGGTCAGGAAGATGCCCAAAGGCAGTAACACAGCCGAACTGAGCCACATGCCCTCCCATACGGGCCAGCGACCATCACGGGCCAATTTGTAACCCATGTTGTCGATGATGTAATAGATGATAAACAGGATGACCGAAATAACGATTGGCGTTCCTAGCCCTCCCTTGCGGATTATGGCTCCCAAGGGAGCGCCGATGAAAAAGAAGATCAGACATGCCAATGACAAGGTGAACTTCTTCTGTAACTCAATCTTGTGACGACGAATCACAAAGTTATCATCGTTGAGCGAATAGCCACGGAACATAAAGTCTTGCTTCATGTTTTGAGTGATAAACATCGCTTGATCTGCCATTTGTATCTGTTCCATAACAGACAATTGAGTCACTAATGAGTCAAAGTTGACTGGGCGGCTTAATTTTACAGGCTCGACCAACTCGAAAGTCGTCTTTTTGTCTTTAACTACCACATGCCTTGTGGGAACTCCCAGCACTGGGCGCGCACGCATGTCGCGTGACATTTCCTTACCGACCGAATCAACACGCAATTGAACAGAATCAATCGTGTGCTGCAATTGCTCGATATTCTTGCCTACATATTGCGACTTCATCGTCTCGTCGTCCATGCGCGTGAAGGTGTTGTCGTATGGTATCATGATTTCCTTGTCATGATATGACTCGCGCCTGTATAGGTTTTGCCCCATCTGCATGGTGCCACCCGAACGCATCTCTTCATACCAGTTGCCATGATACAAATTAAGTACAAGGTGACGATAGTCTTCGGTGAAGCTCATTCTTCCAGAGTCGGCCGACACAATACGCGGGTTACCAGTGCCCTCACTAACATCATAGATGAGCAAGTTGTAGAGCATATCGGTTTCTTTGTCCTTATGCTTGACATAGAGATTATAGCCTGGTATCTGCTGGAAAACCGTACCTTCTGGTATATCTAGAGTTGGCGTTTTTTGACGCATTGAGAAGAGCAACGTCCACATCTTGACCTGCGACTTGGGCAAGACATTGTTCTGGAAAAAGAATGCCCCTACTGCAACAAACGACATGAGCACAATCAATGGGGCCATGACTTTAACCAGCGAGATGCCGCTGGACTTCATTGCAGTGAGTTCTACATGCTCGCCCAGATTGCCAAAGGTCATGAGTGATGCCAGCAAGATGGACAACGGCAATGCCAAGGGCACCATCGACAAGGCTGCATAGAAGAACAATTCGGCCACAACATCAATGCTTAGGCCCTTACCCACAAGTTCATCGATATACCTCCACAAGAACTGCATCATCACAATGAAGAGACAGATGAGGAAGGTCATCATGAACTGCGGCAGAAAGGTCTGCAGCATGAATGTGTAAAGTTTCTTAATGCGAAACATGTGGTCTGCTCAATTTTTTGCGACTGCAAAATTAAGCATTTAAAGTGGAATGTCCGATATTTGACGCAAATAATTTGACAGAATCGGTGTGCGAAACTTTAATTGATGCCCAGTGTGCGCTTGAGGTTATCAATCTGGTGGTCCCACAAGTCGGTGAGTTCATCTTGATCATCAGCATCATCAGCATAGTCGGTGATGGTGAGTGTGGTCATGTCAGTTAATTCGCTTTTGCTAATGCGCATTTCAAAAAACGAACGCTCAGTGTCATCATTCCAGTGATAGCGAACATATACATCACGACGCATCGACACCAACGAAGCCTCCTGTGATGAATCACCCCAATAAAAGGTGAAACGCTTGCCATTCTGATCTACTCTATCAGCAAACCAAGATTCTAGTCCAGTATCTGACTGCAGATGAGACCACAAACGACTGGGTGCTGTGTGTCCCAAATCATACTCTATGTTGAATTTTATCTTTCCCATCAGTGTTGTTATACATTAAGACTGCGAAATAACAACATAATTCTCACATCACCAAATAATAGGCGAAAAACTCCCATTTTCGGCATAAAAACGATTAGTATTTCAAGAATGAAATAAAGTCATGGCCTCACGACGACCTGCATTGATGAGGTGTGGCCAGTGTGCATCGCTGCTGAACACTACTGGGGCATGAGCATCACGCAACATGCCGAAGTAACGCTGGTTGGGAAAAAATCGTCCAAACTCTTCCCATGCCTTGGTGTTGATCTCGATGATGTAATGGTGATCCATGATGGCCTCAAACAAGTCGCGCACCAGATCGTCGTACCACGGCTCACAGTCTATTCCCGGACGAAACTGACTGGCATTGTGACCAATCTTGTCAAAGTGCCCCACGATGTCAAAACCTCCCTGCTCAACCATACGCATCATCTGCCTGAAATAGGTGCGCACCACCCATTCAATATCATTCTCAAAGTATTGCCCCATCTTCTCTTTAAATCGTTCGAAACGGCCATCAACATCAACCATCTGCTGCTCATCAGCCTTTGATGGTATAAAATGTACCGAACCGATGCGATAGTCAAGCGGTAATGCCTGGAAATACTCATTGCTAGGCCCGAAGCCGTCAATGTAGTCTATCTCCATACCTGCCCAGAGGTTGATGTGTTCGCCGTATGCCTTGCGCAAACGCTCAACTTCGGTCAGAAAGGCAGAAACATCATCACGCGACATGTTACATGTCGACTCGACAATGGTCGGGGCGTGGGGCGTGAAGCCATAATGTGTGAAACCGGCTTCGATGGCTTGGCAGACAAAGTCCTCCATATCGGCATGTCCGTCACAGAATTGTGTGTGTCCGTGCAGGTTGTAGCGGTCGGTTGACTGTACGATTGACAAAATATCTATCATATCTAATTTAGTCAGAATAAACGATAGATTTGCTCTGACGGCATAACACTGAGGATGGTGTTGCCATCAGGCGTATAATTGGGATTGGGACATTGCAGCAAGTCTGACACTAGTTTGTTCATCTCGTCTTGTGTCAGACGGCGGCCGTAGGCAATTGCAGAAGATTCAGCCACACGCAGCGTGATGTGTTCCATGACTCGGCTACGCACCGATGCCCCACCCTGCTCGACCGATTCAATGACTTGCAGCACTACATCGCTAGCACTGATGCCCTCAATGCCCGACGGCACATTATTAATCGCCCAGTCCTCACCACTGAGACGTGTCACCACAAAGCCTATGCGCTCCAGTTCGCTGATTAATGAGGTTAATATGGCACTCTGTCCCGGCGACAGATGCAGAATCTCTGGGAAAAGAACGGCCTGCGAGGCTATGCTGTTCTCGGTGAGTTGACGAATGTAGCGGTCAAACAAGACGCGCAAGTGGGCACGGTGCTGGTCGATGATCATCAACCCTGACCGGGTCGTGGCGACTATGTAACGCAACTTGAACTGCAAGAATGTGGTCTGTATCTCCTCATCGGGCAATAAATCGAGTTGGGAGGCTGGGGAATCGGATGATTGACCGACAACCGATGGAGATTGCAGCTGCATTTCATTGTCAGCTTCAGCATTCATTGCCTCACGTTTGCGGTTCTCAAAACTGCGGTATAACTCCTCCCAATTGCTGATAGCTGCAGGGCGATGATACGAACTCGTTTGATGTCCATCCTGCCTGAAAGGGTTATAGTGAGGATCAACCTCTATCTCAGGCTTTTTCACCGTCGGATGCTGCATATAGGCAGGTATCTCAGGGGCACCTTCGGCATCAAACTCAATCGAGGGAACATCGCCATAACGCCCCACTGCCTCCTTGACACCAGCGGCGAGAATTTGCCAGATGGGCTGCTCGTTCTCAAACTTAATCTCAGTCTTTGTGGGATGAATATTGACATCGATAGTCTCTGGATCAACCGTGAATCGCAAGAAGTAATTGGGTTGCTCATCTTGAGGTATCAACTGGTCGTAACAAGAAACGATGGCCTTGTGGAAGTAGGGATGCTTCATGAAACGCTCATTGACAAACAGGAACTGTTTGTAGTTGCGCTTACGTGCCGCATTGGGCTTTGAGACAAAACCATTAATCTTGACTAGTGCCGTGTCTACATTGACAGGAATCAATTGGTTCTCAAACACTTTACCCATCAGTGCCGTCACGCGCTGCAAGAAAGTACCCGGCTGCAACTTGTACATCAGGTTGCCGTTGTTCATCAGTGAGAATTCCACGTTGTGGTTGACCATGGCTAGTTTCTCAAACTCACGCACGATGTTGCTGAGTTCCACCTCATTGCTCTTGAGAAACTTGCGACGAGCAGGCACATTGTAGAAGATGTTCTTTATCATGAAGTTGCTGCCGGCAGGACACATGTCTGGCTCCTGACTCTCGCAAACCGACCCGTTGATAACCAAGCGAGTGCCCAACTGCGAGTCATGCGTGCGGGTGCGCAACTCGACCTGCGATATGGCACATATCGAGGCTAGCGCCTCACCACGGAATCCCATAGTGGTAAGGGTAAACAAGTCTTCAGCACTGCGAATCTTAGATGTGCTGTGACGCTCGAAGGCAAGACGGGCATCGGTGTCGGTCATTCCCACACCATTATCGATTATTTGGATAAGGGTTCGTCCGGCATCTTTTAGGATAATTTGTATGTTGTCGGCCTTTGCATCAATGGCATTTTCAACCAGTTCTTTGATGACCGAGGCAGGGCGTTGAATCACCTCGCCAGCAGCAATCTGGTTGGCCACTGAATCAGGCAGCAATTTGATAACGTCACTCACGCTAGATGAATTGAAAATGAATTATTCTACTTCGTTGGCGTAGCCGATGATGAGTTGCGGCGGCGCAAGCTTGTCTGGTCGGGCGACGACATGAGTTGCAGCATTTCGTCACTGCGCACCATGATGTCGGCTGGTGTTTTGGGACGCAAGTTGTCATACCAGACAAACTGCGGCAGATAGAGGTCGGCCTTGCGCATCAGATACAAGGGTGTCACCTTGCCCGACACCTCGGGCCACATGGCCACACGCTCAATCTCCTGCTTGGCCTTGAGGTTGAGTTTGAGGTAACTCGACTCGGCATACACTTGCTTGTTGTAGGTCGAGTCGCTCTCCTGCGGATAGAGAATGACCATCACATTGCCGTCGACATCCAGTTGACGCAACTCTTTCTTCTCGAACTGTGCCTTCATCTTTTTGCCACTGAGTTGGTCATAGTAGTCTTCACCCACATGCTCAATCATCATGCCCATGTTGGGTAACGTGGCCCAATCGGCGGTACTGTCATTGAGGTGAACATTAATCTCAGCACCCGAGATTTGACGCTCGCCATTCCACAGCACCGCGTGACGATAGAGGTTGAGGATAGAGTCGGCCTCGCTCAACTGCAACGAGTCGCAGATGCCCTGCAAGTCACTGCGATAGAACTTGACACCATGGAACGCTTTGAGTATGCGCACCGAGTCATCGTTCATGATGGTACACAACGTGTCGGCGTGCAGATAGATGGTGTCGCCCTGCGAGAATTCTCTTGCCCGTGCATTCCGTGTGACATAACTATAGTGCGAGGCCTCGTCGTGGTAACCATAGTCGCCATCAAGGATAACCTTATTGGCATCATCGGTCACGATAACATTGCCTCGTGCCTCACCATAGTTGCGCGAGCGGTTGTAGTATACCGTGTCACCCACCAGTGTTTTGCCATCACGAGCATTGATTTGCGCTCGGTCATACAATGTGGCGTCGTCGCGGCTCGTGTTATACCATCCATTGCTGGTGTAGATGGTGTTACTATCATTGATAATTACTGTTTCATCAATGATACTGGCAATGTGGGTCTGTGTGTTGTATCGCAACAAGTTGGTGTTCATCTCATATTGGTCGTTGATCAGGTGCACATTAGTGGTGAACTCGGCCTGCTTAGTGTCCATCTCATAGCGACCATACTCCGATGTAAGTTCGGTATTATTCTTGTTATCAACTATAGTGCCATGGTTGAAGTAGTAGCCCACATTGCTGGTGATCTCATAGTCCAGGCTGTCGGTGACCAGTGTGGTTGACCTATTCTCAAGGCGCACGTTGTAGCGCAACTGTGCCACTTGCTGGTCGCCATAGTAGTGAAGCACATCGGCAAAGACTTGCAGGGTGTCGGCCTGCGTCATGTGTACATGACCGAAGGCATCAAGCGAACTGGTCTTGTCGTAGAAGTAGGCACTGTCGCAGAACATGTACATGTCACCGCGGCGAAAGCGCACATTGCCACGCAATACCTGATAATCGACACTGCGGTTCTCATCTGCCACAAGTTCGTCGGCGTTCTCCAGGAAAACCTTATTGCGCTGATTACGGTCGGCCTTAGGTATCTGTGGGGTGATGCGGCTCACATGCTTGGCAGTGGCACCAGCCTTGGCGGCACGTGCAGCCTGGGGATTCTTGGGTCCTGCAGCCCACACCGCCCCACTACCCACCGTCACAACCAGCACTCCCAATAGCAGTACGGGCAGTGAGTGCAAACCGCAACGCCTGAGTCCACGGCGCACATTGCGCATTATGCTTTGTGCATTGAGCATTACTTCTTGATCCACGGATATCGGAACTCGCAGTTGCGCCAGTTATCCTCGATGTAGACATAGGTCGACTTCTGTTTCTCTTTGACCCAGTTGTCGATGATTTCAGCCTTCTTGTGGTTCTCATACATCGCCTTCATCGTCTGATAGTCCTCGGCCAAATCAGCCTTGTGGCCATCAATGCGCTTTTGCAGACGAACGATCGCCACCTGGTCGCGCTGAGTCTGTGGGTTCTTCATCACGAAGGGCTCACTCATCTCGCCCTCCTGCATCTTGTCGATGAGTTTTCCCACCTCGCTAGGCAGGTCGGCCATCTCAAAGCGGTTGCTGTGGGTCTTCTCGTTGAGCATGATGCCATTGTTGTTGCGCGAATCCTTGTCTTGAGAGATATATAGAGCTGCCTGCTCAAAGGTGAACTTGCCGTTCTGTATCTCGGTGCGCACCGAGTCCATGCGCGTGATGGCATCGGTCAGGTCTTTATCGCTCACCTTGGGACGGAGCAAGATGTGGCGTGTGTTGATGCGGTCGCCACGTTTCTCAATGAGTTGGATGATGTGGAATCCATCATCAGTCTCAACGATGTTTGACACCTTCTTGGGGTCGTTAAGGTTAAAGGCTGCTGTAGCATATTCCGGCAGCAGCACCGAGCGACTCTGGAAGCCTGTCTCGCCACCATAGACCGCCGTGCCCGGATCCTCGCTATAGAGGATGGCCATGGTCGAGAACTCGCTCTCGCCGTTGGTGATGCGCTGGGCATAGTCGCGCAGACGCGACTTCACCTCGTCAATTTCCTGCTGGGGGATAACGGGGTTAATGGTTATAATCTGAACCTCAACCTGACGCGGGATGTAGGGCAACGAGTCGGTGGGCAGCGTGTTGAAGTATTTGCGCACCTCGGCTGGGGTGGCCTTCACCTTCTTGGTCAAGTTCTGCTGCACCTGCTGGATGCTATACTGGTCACGTATCATGTCGGCCAACTTCTCGCGCAACTGAGGCATAGGTTTGTGAAAGTACTCCTCGACCTTCTCCTTGCTGCCCAGATTGGCGATGAAGTAGTTGATGCGGCTGTCCACCTCGTGCATGACTTGCGAATTCTGAATCTCGACGGTGTCGATGCGTGCCTGGTGCAAGAACAGTTTGTCAATCGCCATCTGCTCGGGTATCACACAATAGGGGTTTCCGTCGAGATGCTGACGTTCATATTGCAGTTGCAGATACTGCTCCTCAATGTCGCTCTTGAAGATGGGCTCATCACCCACGACCCAAGCCACCTCTTCGGCCACATTAGTCTGAGCCACAGAATTTAACGCACATGTTGCCAACAGGCAAAACAAGGCTAAAAAGTGAAATTTCTTCATATATTCAATTTTGCAAAATTCAAAAACAAAAGATTTCAAACTGCAAATTTCTCACTTTTTCTTCACACGGCAAAATCTAAACACCTTAAAAATGTTAAGGTGCGCGGTCTCTAGTGTACAAATGCCAGGCTAAGGGATTGAGCAACAGAACAAAAAGAGCCTTAATTGTTGTTCGTCCAATTAAGGCTCAACATTAGCAATAGTTTTAATCTCTTGTGATTTTTAAGTTTAATTATATAACCATCTATAGACACCTATACAGTATCACTAGACTGGCAACATCATCATGATCTTGCTTATCTGCATGAGACACAAATTCCGCGAGATGAACACATCCCCTTAATCTGCTATATCTGCATGAGGCTCAAATTCCGCCGTCGAACTCGATGCAACACAAAACACTTCAGAATTACAGCAGCAAAGTTAGAAACTATTTTTTGAAACGATGAATTTCATTTTATGTCATATTTTAGGCATTTTTGGCTATTTAATAGCATTTAATTTCATTTGACAAAGTTTAGCGGTTTTTGGGCAGTTTTTGGCGTATTGTGGCGGTGGCTTGGGGAGATTTTTGCTAACTTTGTGGCGGTTTTCACTGGGAGAACTGGGATGACTGGGAGAACCGGGAAAACTGGGATGACTGGGAGAACTGGGAAGACTGGGAGAACCGGGAAGACTGGGAGAACCGGGAAGACCGAGAACTCACGGAAAGAGTCTCTCAATTCTCAATTCTTAATTCTAAAAAGATGATCTATCAAAATAGAGAAGAAGCCATCATGGCGCTGAAGCAAGACGTGCAGCAGAAGTTGGGCCACAGCCTCGACTCGCCCAAGGAGTTCGCCCTGCTCTCGAGCTGCATCAAGGAGTCAACCGCCCAGACGGTGAGTGCAAGCACACTGATGCGCGTGTGGGACTATGTGGGCAGCGACGTGAGGCCCCGCATTACTACTCTCAACACGTTGGCGTTATTTTTGGGTTTCAAAAGCTTTGAAGAGTTCTGCGAGGGCAAGAATGAATCGAGCGCCGATGTGATAGGCGAATACCTGAATGTGCTGGAGCAACTGCGCGTGCGCGACCACCTGTTGCTGCGTTGGGATCCCGGACGTGTGCTGCTAGCCAGATATCTGGGCAATGCTCAATTTGTCATCGAGAAAGTAGAGTTGAGCAAACTCTCGGTGGGCGACACGTTCCAGTGCCACTTGGTCATCGAGCAGCAGCCGCTCTACCTTGACAACCTGGTGCATGGCGACAATCCGCCCCATCGCTACGTCTGCGGCAGGCACAATGGTGTAACCTTCGAGGTCATCCCCGCCATTCATTAGCATTTTTCACATTCTATTACTTGCATAATCGGGGATTGCTTGCTATCTTTGTGGCATGATTGATGACTCCACATCATCGGGTATAGTTGTCGATGCCTATGAGGGCATCAACGACCATTTCACATCGCTCGAGACACTGGGTGTGCATGGCCACAATGTGCTGGCGCGTGCCCAACGCTTCGGCTGTTGGTATATGCTCAAAGGGTTGGCTCCCGCCGAGGCCGAGCAGGGTGCCTATCGCCAGATGTTGGTCAAGGAGTTTGAAATCATGCACCGCGTCAATCACCCGGGCGTGGTGCAGGTGCATGGCATCGAGGATGTCGAGGGTCTGGGCAAGTGCATCGTCATGGAGTGGGTCGAGGGGGTGACACTCAAGGAGTGGTTGGATGAGGGCAAACACTCACGCGAGGAGCGTCGCAACGTGGCGGGTCAACTAATGGATGCCGTGGCGCACATCCACCGCTGCGGCGTGGTTCACCGCGACATCAAGCCCAGCAACATCATGATCACCAACACGGGCATGACGGTCAAGATCATAGACTTCGGCCTGGCCGACACCGATGCGCACACCAACCTCAAGCAACCCGCCGGCACCGCCCGCTATATGGCCCCCGAACAAGCCACAGCCACACAGCCTGACGTGCGCAATGACATCTACAGCCTGGGCATGGTGCTCAAGCAGATGGACCTGGGCAGCCTCTATCGCCGCCCCATCGCTCGTTGCCTGCAACCCATCGACGAACGCTACCAGAGTGTTGAAGAGCTGCAGGCTGACTTGCGCCGCCGCGCCATGCGCCACCGTGTTGCAGCCATTGCCAGTGCTGCCACCCTGCTGCTGGCGCTGGTCGTGGGATCGACCTATGCGCTGTCACGCACGGGTCCAACCACCGACAAGGCCACCAGCCAGCGTGTCGACTCGTTGCACCAACTGCTGGAGGAGACCTCAACAGTGGTCAGCGATGCCATGCGTGAGCAGGACAGCCTGGTGCGACGCCTCAAGGGGCTCAACGACAGTTTGGCCTCGCTAAACTCGGCCAATGTTGAGTTGCGGCAGCAACAGGCCGAGCGCGACGCGCGCCAGCACCTGGTGGACGAGGCCATCGCCGAGGGTTACCGCCGCATCGACGCCACCAATGCCGCCACCCACCTGCGCGAACATCTGGACACACTGAGTCGTGGCAATTACGTATGGGTCGACTGGAACCGCCTGAGCCGCGAGGGACGCATCATTGCCATGCCCAAATATATGCTGGAGATTCGCTCACGTTTCACCTCTAAGGAGTTGTCCGAGATTGAGTATGCTCTGACCGAACACTGCACCCACTATGAGGTGACCATCCAGCAGCGCATCCACGCCAAGAAGGCATTTATATACTACGAAAACAGTATTATCGAAGGTGATGAATAGGGTCATCGCCCAGTGACTACGTAGCACTTCGCGGCACTACATTCATGTCCTTATGTTCTTTTGTCCTATGGTGACACGGCACCCTTCAGGGCGTCGAGTTCGGCCTCGAGGCGGCGCACCTCGCCGCGCGCACGGGTGAGCTGGCTCTCCAGCTCGTTGATGCGCAGCTCAATCTCATCTACCTTGAGCTCATCGCCGGTGGGCATGGTCGACTGGATGACGCGGAACTCGCGCCAGCCCGGAGTGTTGCGATAAGCCTCCTCGCTGCCCGGCGGCACCACCACAATGGTCGACAGGGCATGGTAGGGCTCGAAGATGTCCTTGAACTTTCCACCATAGAACGGATGTGTGTCCTCGATGATATTTGGCACAGGGTTGCGGCACACAATCACCCGCAACCGAGGACAGTCGTGGAAAGCCCCTTTCAGGATGCTACCGCTTATCGTTGATGGCAAGACGACAGTAGTCAGATTGTGGCAACCCTGGAATGCGCCGGGGCCAATCTCAACCACGGGGTAAGCGCGCCCATTGTGGACGATGGCGTCGGGTATGCGGGCCTCGGTGATGCTCATGTCCAGACAGGTGTCGAGCGTCATGTAGGGCGCGTCCCAGTTGCTGTAGAGAAAGATGCCCTGCTTGATGCGGGCAATGCGTCCCTGTCCCCAAGCCACACTGGCAGCCAGCACAGCTCCTATAGTCAATAGTAATATAAATCGTCTGTTGTTCATCATGATGAATGTCACTAGGCAACAACCGGGGGCAGACCTGAGTGGTCGCTCCCGGCTGCCATTATGTGATTAAGACTGCTCAAAGCAGAGCATCAATCTTGGCCTTGAGATCATCGTGCGAGATGGTTCCCACCTGACGGTCGACCAACTTGCCATCTTTAAAGAACAGCAACGTGGGGATATTGCGCACACCATACTCGATGGGTGTATCATCGCCCTCATCGACATCAAACTTGCCGATAAGCACACGTCCCTCGTACTCGCTAGCCAACTGTTCGACAATGGGAGCGATGGCCTTGCAGGGGCCACACCACTCGGCCCAGAAGTCAACGACAACGGGACGCCCCGATTCAATCTCTTGCTTGGTGTTTTCTTCAGTAAATTTGTAAGCCATAATGTGTTTGTATTAAATAAAGTTTTATGTTTTAGAAAATTTTGAATGCACAAAATTACAACAAAGTTATCATAAATGACAAACTTTTGTTACAAAATTAGAGATCAACATTGATTTTAAAGTCAAGTTCGTTCTCGCGCAGCAGTTCGAGCAACTGCTTGGTGACATGAATCCTCTGCTTCGAATGCAAGTCGACATGCCGGTGATGCTCAAGGTCAAGTACCCTGAAGAACAGGTCGCACCCTGAGCCACGATTCTGCTTCATGTAGGCATTGATAACACCGGCACGGCCGAGGTCATCATCATGTATGTTGATCATGATGTTGCGCACCACCCTACCCTTGATGTCGTCAAGCAGCGAGATGGACTGGACATTGAATCGCACATCCTCAGAATTATAACGCTTCTGATAGGCACCGCGCACCATGATGGGTGTGCCGATGATGCCATACTTGTTGAAGTCGATGAAATTCTGCCCGAAAAGCATGAACTCGTGACTTCCTGAATAGTCCTCAACCTTGAGTATGCCAAATTGTCCTCCTTTCTTGCCTATACGGGTAGAATAGTCAACAACAAGACCTGCCAAGGTCAACTCCTGATCAAGTAGTTTTGCTTTGTTGGGCAAGTCGGCCATAGTAGTGTTACAGCCATAGTTGACCTCCAGATAGTAAGGATCGAGCGGATGGGCCGATAGGTATATGCCCACCAACTCTTTCTCCTTGCTCAGCCGTTCCATGATATTCCACGGCTCGGCTTTGGGAATCTCAGGCTTGGCCACCTCTAGTGGCTCGATGTCTCCGAATAGCGAATTCTGCATCGACTGTTGCCCAGCCTGGAATCGCTGTCCGAAACGGGTGACAACCTCGCTGAATGTCTCGTCACGCATATTCTTCTCGAAGAATGCCTCACGGGTGACTTCGGCAAAGGAGTCGAAAGCACCAGCCAGAGCAAACGATTCGATGGCCTTGCGGTTGCAGGCACTGAGATTGACACGCTCCACCAGATCAAAAATGTCGGTGAACGGACCGTTCTTTGTGCGCTCCTCGACCACTGCATCGACAGCATTGCCTCCCACACCCTTGATGCCACCCAGACCGAAGCGTATATCGCCCTTCTTGTTGGCACTGAACGACTTGAAGCTCTCATTGATGTCAGGGCCTAAGACGCGGATGCCCATCGCCTTGCACTCGTCCATGAACTTGGAGAGTTTGTCTACATCGCTTAAATTGCGGCTTAACACCGCTGCCATATATTCGCTAGGATAGTTTGCCTTGAGGTAGGCCGTCTGATAAGCGACCCAGCTGTAGCATGTGGCATGCGACTTGTTGAAAGCATAGGATGCAAACTTCTTCCAGTCTTCCCAAATCTTGTTGAGCGTCTTGTGGTCGTGACCGTTCTTCTCACCTCCCTCATAGAAGAGACCCTCCAGGTGGTTCATCTTCTCAATCTGCTTTTTGCCCATCGCTTTGCGCAGGGTGTCGCTCTGACCACGGGTGAAACCCGCCAACTGCCTGGAGAGCAACATCACCTGCTCCTGATAGACCGTGATGCCATAGGTGTCTTTGAGATACTTCTCCATGCAGGGAATATCATACTCGATGGGTTTGTCTCCCTTCTTGCGCGCTATGAAGTCGGGAATGTAGTCCATCGGGCCCGGACGGTAGAGTGCATTCATAGCAATGAGGTCTTCAAACGTGCTGGGCTGCAACTCAATGAGGTACTTTTGCATACCCGAAGACTCGAACTGGAAAGTGCCAGTCGTGCGTCCCTCGCAGTAGAGTTTATAAGTCTTAGGGTCGTCGATAGGTATCTTCTCGATATCCAAGTCAATGCCACGGGTAATCTTGATATTCTCAAGTGCGTCACGGATGATAGAAAGAGTCTTCAGGCCCAGGAAGTCCATCTTGATCAGTCCCGTCGACTCGATGACACTGCCTTCATATTGCGTGACCATCACCTTGGAGCCATCGCTGTCGGTTGCCGTGCTCACTGGCACCCAGTCGGTGATGGGATCGCGACCAATGATCACACCACAGGCATGCACACCAGTGTTGCGAACGTTTCCTTCCAGTTTCTCGGCAAGACGAACGGTCTCGGCCACGAGTGGGTTGTCGCTGTTGAGCTGAGCGGCCAACTCGGGGAAGCATTTTATGCAATTCTTGATGGTAACCTTGTACTTCTTTCCGGGTTTCTCCTCGGGCATATCATTGGGTCGACCGGGAATCATGCCGGCCAGGCGGTTACTCTCGTCGATTGAAAGCCCCTCGACTCGCGCCACATCCTTGATGGCCGACTTGGCTGCCATGGTACCATAGGTAATGATGTGTGCCACCTTGTCGGCACCATATTTGTCGGTAACATATTGCAGCACCTTGGCACGCCCGTCGTCATCAAAGTCGACATCAATATCGGGCAATGAGATGCGGTCGGGATTGAGGAATCGCTCGAACAGCAAGTCATACTTGATGGGATCAATATTGGTGATGCCCAAACAGTAGGCCACAGCCGAACCTGCGGCTGAGCCACGACCCGGCCCTACCGAGCAACCCAACTTGGGAGCAGCCTTGATGTAGTCCTGCACAATGAGGAAGTAGCCCGGGAAACCCATGTTCTTGATAGTCTCAAGTTCAAAATCCAACCGCTCGCGGTGCTCTTCGTCCAATTCGGGCCAACGCTCCTTAGCCCCTTCATAGACAAGATAACGCAGGTAGTCATCCTCGTTGTCAAATCCATCAGGCAGTGGAAAGTCGGGCAAGATGGGGCCATGATCAATTGAATAGAACTCAACCTTGTCGAGAATCTCATTGGTGTTCTGCAATGCCTCAGGGATGTCGGCAAACACCTCGTTCATCTCAGCCTGGGTCTTGAACCACTCCTGTTTGGTGTAGAGCATGACATTGTCGTCAGTCATCTTCTTGCCTGTCGAGACACAGATAAGCCGCTCGTGAGCATCGGCATCATCCTCGTTAATAAAGTGTGAGTCGTTGGTGCAGATAACTTTGATATCCAATTCTTTAGCAAACTGCAACAGCACAGCATTGACCTCCTGCTGCTTGGGGAAGGTGTCCTGGGCTGCACGAGCAACGGTGGCTTTGTGCCGCTGCAATTCCAGATAATAATCGTCACCAAATACACCCTTGAACCACTTGACAACCTCACGTGCTTGATCAATTTGCCCATTTAGAATGAGTTGAGGCACCTCGCCGCCAAGACAAGCCGAGCAGCAGATGATGTCTTCGTGATACTTCTCCAGTTGGCTCTTGTCGGTGCGTGGATGACTATAGAAACCTTCGGTCCAACCATTAGATACAATCTTGATGAGGTTTTTATAGCCATGCAGATTCTTGGCCAGCAAAATCAAGTGCCGTCCAATGTCACGCTTGTCAAGATGCTCATGCTGGTCGCCTTGTGCGACATAGACCTCACAACCAAAAATGGGCTTGAACTTGTCATTCTCTTCTTTGCCACCATTTACCTTGAGGCAATAGTCATGCAATTCCTTGATGCCAAACATGTTGCCATGATCGGTCAATGCCATGCCCCGCATACCATCGGCTATGGCTTTATCAACCATCCCTTTGATCGACGCCTGTCCGTCTAGGATGGAATATTGTGAGTGAACGTGGAGGTGTACAAAAGGAATCATATAGATAATGTGTCTGTTGCTGTGCGCTAAAAAAGTTTGCAGAAATTTTGCTCAAAGTTACAACTTTTTTGTCGCACCAACGACACATTCACTCCACAAAAGTTATTAACAAGCAACTTAAGTCAAAGGTAAGGGTTGTAGTCTCGCTCGTTGGCAACGGTGGTAGTGGGACCATGTCCAGGGATGAGCAAGGTCTCGGGCGGAAGTGTCAGCACACGCTCACGAATAGTGGTAACGAGCGTTTCATAGTCACCTCCGGGCAGGTCTGTGCGACCGATGCTGCCCTCAAAGATGGTGTCACCCGTAAAAGCAAGCGCACTATCGGGTACATAGAAGATGAGTCCTCCCTGCGTGTGTCCAGGTGAAGCAATCACCTGCAGTGACTCGCCGCCCAGCTTGATGACATCACTATCATGAAGTGGCCGATCGATGGTGAGCACGTCAAGGTCAATGCGCAAGCGGAAGTGCTGGGCCTGTTGCGGAAGTGCTGACGCAAGCATCTCGTCCAGCGGACTAGCAGCAACAGGAATGCCGTAACGGTCGGCTATCCACCGTGCCGAAGACACATGATCGATGTGGAGATGAGTGAGAAGAACATATTGCATGACCAACTGATTGTCATCGATAAACCGTGTGACAACATTGCGCTCGTGCTCTTGCATCATGCCTGGATCAACAATCATGGCCTGGCGTGTATCTTCATCCCATGCAACATAAGTGTTTTCGCCGAAGGGATTGACTGTAAACTTGGTGACTTTCATTAAAAAATTATAAAGGTAAATAAACGAGACGTTTGGTCTCAAAGAATGGCTCTGTGAAGTAGGTGCTCACGTCCTCAACCAGCACTTGCTTGGCATAGGGGCGAATTTCGTCATGGAGGTCGCCTCCTTTGAGACAGATGAGTCCATTGGGCACAGCGTTATGCTGTTCTTTTGTGATGAGCCGACGAACAAGTGGCACGATATCGGGCAACGGCATGACTGCACGACTTACGACAAAGTCGAACGCGCCCTTAACCTCACGTATGTCGCCATGTTGAATGGTTACATTACTGAGCCCAGCTTGATGCGCCACATCCTGTGCCACACGCAGCTTCTTACCGATGCGGTCGACCAGATGAAATTGAGTATCAGGAAAGAGAACGGCCAATGGAATAGCAGGAAAGCCGCCACCTGTACCTAAATCGAGCACATGCGTGCCCGAGACAAACTGAACAAACTTGGCAATGGCCAACGAATGAAGAATGTGATTGACTTCCAAGTTGCCTATATCACGACGTGAGATGACATTAATCTTCTCATTCCACTCGGGATAAAGCCTCTCCAAAGTCATGAACTGCTCACATTGTTGCGGCGACAACTGGGTGAAATATCGATTGATAACTTGCATCCTATCAAAAATAATTAATGCAGACGATTGATGACTGACCCGTCACATGCCAAAGGGTCTAACTGGTCGTAGGTGAGTATAATGTGTGGCTCGCCGATGGCATCGACGGCAAGTTGGCTGGGCAGATAACTCCAGGTGATGCCATTGTCGTCAAAGAAGAAATTGCGTGTCACCGAGAGGTTGTCGACATTGAAGTAGCCCAAGTCATTGAGTTGCTCATCACTTGTGGCCTTGTTCTGCTCGAGCAATCTGGCTTTAAGCAACTGCGTGACATCGGGCATGGCATCCTCGCGAAAGATTTTGTGCAGGTCGATATAAGCCATGCTTTGCAGGTCAAAGTTATAATAACGGTGCGTCACCGAGGTCACCTTATCGTTCTTGCGCACCACTTCGGTCTTACAAAACGTCACAATGTCATTCTTGTTGTAATGCACATTGACTGTGGTTGTTGTGTTGTATTTATAGACAACCTGCGACCCATCTTCTTCGGTAGTCTGATCAGTAGCCGGCTGTTCGACAAAGTCATACTGATGCAATGTGTTAGTGACAGTAGCACGCATGGCGTCATCGAGGTCTAACGAATCGGGAGCATTGAGGACGAAAGCAGCGAACAATCGCTGGAGTTGCTCGGTCGAAGCCTTGTCTTTAAAACTCTTCGGATATGTGATATTGGCATCAGCGTAGATAGCACAACGCTCGCCATTGCTCTTCACAAAACTGGTTGTATCAGCCATGCGACAAGAGTCGAGCGATACGGCTTGAGTCGATGAACTATCTTTTTGCCCAGCATTGCCGCCGCATGACACCAAACTGACTGTCAACACTATAAGTGAAGACATCAAGCACAATGTGATGTAGTTTCTGTTCATATAGTATCAAAAATTTGTGCGAATTTAATAAAAAAAATTGAGGTATGAGATTTTTAGTGTAACTTTGTAGTGATTTTTTGCAAAGAATGGAATTAGGAAAATATAATGAATTGCGCGTGAATCGTTCGGTTGACTTTGGTGTCTATCTTGCCGACGAGGATGGCAACGAGGTTCTGTTGCCCAAGCGCTATGTGACCGAAAGCATGCCCATTGGGGCACAGATTCGTGTGTTTGTATACAATGACTCTGAGAACCGCCCAGTCGCCACCACCGAGACCCCGACCGCTGTTGTCGGCCAGACAGCCCTGATGCGAGTCAAGGCTGTGAATGCCGTCGGTGCATTTATGGACTGGGGATTGGTAGCCAAGGACTTACTCGTCCCCTTCCGCGAACAGAGGGTGGACATGAAGGCAGGACGCAGTTATGTGGTCCACGTCTATCTGGACCAAGAGAGCAACCGCATCGTTGCCAGTGCCAAGTTAGACAAATTTCTAAGTCACGACCGTCCCAACTACTATCACCGCCAACGAGTCGAAGTGCTGGTGGTCCAGCGCACCGAACTAGGTTTCAAGGTGACAGTCAACGACAGCCATTGGGGCATGATATACCACAATGAGATTATGGGCGATGTCAACATCGGCGACCGCTTGACTGGCTATGTTAAACAAGTGCGAGACGACGACAAGGTTGACGTGACTCTAGCCAAGATTGAGAAGTCTCGCGTCGATGATCTGTCGACAGTGATTTTGAGCCATCTCAAGAATCATGGTGGCTCTATGCCACTGACCGACAAGTCGTCACCTGAGGATATATTCAAAGCCTTTGCTTGCAGCAAGAAAGATTTCAAAAAGGCGTTAGGACAACTCTACAAACAACACCAAGTAGAACTGTTGCCTGAAATCACCCGCCTTATCCCAATTAAAAAAAGTTAAATATTCCTCGAGACAAAAAAACTTTAGTAAATTTGCCATATTCAAAAAAGACTAAAATGAAAACCGAACAAAATAAGATAGCGTTGATAACTGGAGCTACCAGTGGAATTGGACTGGCATGCGCACGAAAGTTTGCACACGGTGGCTACCATGTGATAATAACAGGTCGCAATGAGCAAAAATTGCGGCTTCTGACCGAGGAACTGAAATCTAATGGAACTGATGTAATCGCTTTGCATTTTGATGTGCGCGACCGCAATGCTGCTACTGCTGCTATCGAGAGCCTTCCCAAACAATGGCAGGAAATCGACGTTCTGGTCAACAATGCTGGTGGAGCATGGGGATTGGAGCCAGAATATGAGGGCGACTATGACGACTGGGATACAATGATAGACACCAACATCAAGGGATTACTGACAATGACACGGCTTGTCGTGCCTGGCATGGTGTCACGCAACCGAGGCCATGTGATCAACATTGGCTCAGTGGCAGGCGATGCAGCATACGGCGGAGGTAATGTGTATTGCGCTACCAAAGCCGCAGTCAAAGCCTTGAGCGATGGCCTTCGCATCGATGTGGCTCACACAGCAGTACGTGTCACCAACATCAAGCCCGGTCTAGTAGAGACCAACTTCAGCGTCACACGTTTCCATGGCGATGAGGCACGTGCTGCAACCGTCTATCAAGGCATTGAGCCATTGACTGGTGATGACGTGGCCGACATTGCCCTGTATGCCGCCAATGCTCCTGCACATGTTCAGATTGCCGAGGTGCTGGTGCTTGCTACACATCAGGCTAGTGGCAGTGTCATTCATCGCAACAAGTAAACATGCGTCTGTCGGGAAACATATTGCTCAAAGTCTTTATCGGCTGCTTGCTAATGACAATGTATGTGCCCCATGCGCACGGCATCATCTATCCCAAGAGCAGTGCTCCCAATGGCTACTTGTTTTATCCAATACCCATTGACACGATTGGCACATCAATGTTTCTTGCCGATGTGTACAAATACTATGAGGCCAAGGCTCTGCGCACCGACAGTATAAAAGAAACACTCAATGCTGATATGACATGGGGCGTTGGTCCCATGCTCGAGCGTCAGGTACCAGGCTTCGGATTTAGGCCCAGCACTTCGGTAGCCCCAACACTCTACAAGATTCTGTCGGAGAGTTACGAGATTTTCAGTTATGCTGCCAATTTTAAAAGTTCAGTCAAACGCACTCGGCCATGTCGTCGCTTTCGCGAGCCAACCTTCGGTGTAGAGAGTGCTTATTCATCTAGTTTTCTGCCAGGAGGGTCCTCGCAGTTCTCTTTCCCATCTTCACACGCTAGTACTTCATGGGGCATTGCACTGGTGCTGATGTGTGCCAATCCATGGAAGGCCGACACCATAGTCAACCGAGGACTTGCCCATAGTCAAAGCCGAGTTATAGGCGGAGTACACTGGCAGAGCGATGTTGATGCGGGCAAAATTCTGGCAACAGCTAACTATGCCCGCATGTTTGCCTACCCTGATGTATTGGAAATGATTGACTCGGCCAAGGTTGAAACGCAACGCGAGATGGGCAAAGATGACTCACCTTCTTTCGAGCAAATGCTTGCCAACGACGACACCTTGGCACTACTGACCCAACGCCTTCCTGCCCCCTACGACATGACTACACCAGCGGGGAATTGCGAACTGGCCATGCTCATCTCGAAGTTCACCAATTGCACTCCTGCTATCGCCAATGCGGCTAAACAACAGGTAGACTTGAGCACTGACAACGTCCTGTCATGCTTCAAGGCGCAGATGGGCATCACTATTACCGCCAAGAGCCACCCTGCCACCTATTCATTGGTTGACATGCACCTGCGCATGTGCCGCAAGATATGCTCACTGATGCAAGGTCGTTACAACAAGTGCCGTCCTGTCGATTATTTTAACATCATCCCTGTCACTGGCGAAGACATTGACTCACTGCGCAGTAACAGCCCATACCCTTCGCTGCACTCGGCCATGGGATGGACGGCCTCAATGGCACTGATGATGCTGCGCCCCAGCAATATGAATAACATTCTCAAACAAGGCATTGCCTACGGAGAGAACCGTGTTTCGGCGGGTACGACATGGTGTGGAGATGTCGAGATGGGACGTCTAGCAGCCTGTATTGCTTACGGCTACACCACATCGTGCCGTGAATACACCGACATGGTACGTGCTGCCCTGGCCGAATTTACGCAATAAAACGAAGAAGATGCGAACACTGATTCGACATATCACCATACTCTTGGTTACAGTCCTTGCTGTGACAGGTTCGTGTCATGCACAGTTTTTCAAAGCAGCCAACACTACAAATCCAACTCTATACTTGCCAACACCCTATCCCGATGAGAGCAACCCCTATTGGGCGCAGGACATCTACCGTCACTTTGAGAGCAAAAAAGACCGCGACTCAATCTATGTCGATGCAATTAAGTTGGTCACCTACGATTACCGGTCAACCTCTGAGTCCTTTCTTCGCTCGTACTTTATAAACCATTTGAGATTTTTTCAGTCTGAGTTTGGCTTGACATTGAATGAGTCTAACAATGTCGCCTTGTTCAAATTCCTGGATTCATGCCGCATGTCCTCAAACCAGATGCTTACCCTCATCCCGCAGTCGTGGTATCGCACTCGTCCTTGTGTTCGCTTGCGAGAGGCCACTTTCGGCACTTTCAGAACAGCCATGAACTACTACTATAACTATTCGAGTTCACCCAACAACTCATTTCCGTCCAACGAGGCAACCTATGGCTGGCTGACCAGCATGCTGATGAGTTGTCTCAACCCCTGGAATGCCGACACAATTTTAGCCAAAGGCATACAACATGGCTGGCTGAGGCACGTGAGCGGTGTGATGTGGTACAGCGACATCAACACCTCACGCCAACTGGGCACAGTAGCCTTTGCTCAACTGATGTCAATACCAAAATTTCGCGATAGGTTGCGCACCATGCAGTCCACAACTTCTACATTATTGGGACATACCGACGCTGCTGCCACCATCAACGAGTTGCTGGTCAATGATACTTTAATAGCAAAGATGGCTGCTATCATTCCACCCATTGGTGATGAGCGACATGGAGAATATATGAGCGACATGGCTTGGTATCAGGCCTTAAAGCCCCTACGCGACTCGCTGGCAGCAGGTGAATTGCTAGCTAGCGGACTCATGGATGTTGAGAATGCCCTTGATGTTGTTCATCCAGTTTTGGGTATCAGCATCAACCCTGAACAGACACCTTGCCTGTATTATTTGTACAGATCACTCGAGTTCTGCTGTGAGCAATTGTGTGAGTTAGTTAGAGAGCGTTCTCCACAACGCCGACGGCCCTATGATTTATTTGGGCATCCTCCTTATACCCTCGAGAATTTGTCCGAACTTGAAGGCTACAGTAGTTATCCGTCATTGCAAGCCAGTACTGGACTTGCCACATCACTTCTCATGTCAATGGTTGTGCCCAGTCGTCGCGACACATTGTTGCAGATTGGATATCAGTATGGTCTGTATCGTGCAATAGCAGGCACCAGTTGGTATAGTGACATTGATGCTGGTCGTGTTACAGGCTGTTTAGCATTGGCTATCATTGCATCGGGAAGTGATTTTATCGATCTACTAGAAGAAGCCCGATTGGAATATATAGAACGTCATGACCATATCATCACCGAGGTATCTGATGTCCGCAACGACTCCGTCAATGCCTCTAGTAAGTTATACACAATTGATGGCCGACCCGCAACGCCACAAAGTCGTGGAATCCTAGTGGGCAGAGGTCGTAAAATATTTGTGCCATGAGAATCCGTTTCATTGCATATCGGCTGTTATTATGCGTTTCGATGATGATGACGACTTTGTCGTCACAAGCTGTGCGCTACCAGAAGGGTGACTTCGTGTACGACTGCAATTTTAGTTGGCACCAGTTGTCAGCTACTCTGATGCAATATACTGGCACTGAAACGAATGTAACAATTCCTTCAAGTGTTGAATATGACGGGAACATCTATCCTATATTATATATAGGTGACGAGTTCAGCAAGCCATTTATCGACAATGCTACAGTCGAA
>Ga0310695_10004645_pt1 | contig 24990 bp, 27 predicted proteins | sample RumenRJG_04DNA_FD_203882 | JGI IMG/M metagenome (GOLD analysis project Ga0310695, IMG submission 203882) | Bovine rumen microbial communities from Lethbridge, Alberta, Canada - RJG_04 (v2) (version 2) | ecosystem: Host-associated > Mammals > Digestive system > Stomach > Rumen | place: Canada...
TCCATACATCCATACATCTATGCATCAAAATTTGCAAAGCAAATTTTTCGCGACATAATGCTGTCTGCTTACAATGGTATAATATAAGAACAATATTTGAAAAAATACATATCAAAAATCGCAAAAATATCAATTGCGATTTTTGACACGACTAAATATTTTGAATTTATACAAAGCATCAGCAAAGTGAAGTTTATGTATTATAATAAATGAAGATTGCTGTAATGCAGTATAAATTCAAAAGATGATGTCGTAATAATAAAATAAAAGTAAAACGATTTGCACATAAGGGAGTTAAATGTAATGGTGTAATCCAAAATGTGCGGGCGATTATAAAAGAAAAAAGGAGCATATATGGGAAGAAGATTATGTGTCGGTGACATCCATGGTACATATTCAAAATTAACTGATGTTTTGGACAGATGTAATTTTTCTTCTTCCGATACTCTATATTGTGTTGGTGATTTGTGTGACAGGGGAAAGGAAAATTTAAAAACATTACAATTCCTGATGAGTTTAAATAATTTTTATCCGGTTATCGGTAACCACGATATTTGGCTTGCACAATATTTAAGTTATAAAATGCCTGAAAACACTTTTCATGCTTGGGCTTATTATAACGGCGGAATGAATACATTTGTAGAATTTTTGGATAAAACAGACGAAGAAAAACTAAAAATTTATGATTGGTTGAAAAATATTCCGTATATGATAAAGCTTGATAACAAAATTATAATGCATACACCAACACCTAAAAAGATTTTTGACAGACTAAAAAACAGATATAGCTTAGAAGATATAACACTTGCCAATATAAAAGAAAGCGGACTTTTGCAGGATGAAATATATGATAATCAGCTTTGGAGCAGAAAAGTTATAACCTGTTCAAAATATGTGAACGATAAACGAAGATATAAAAAGTTTTACGAGAAACAATTTAATAATAATACACCGATAGTATTTGCAGGGCATACTCCTTTATTAAATCCCATATATGATGAAAATATGAATATTTGCCTTATAGATACCGGCGGTTTTGCAACAAAAGAAAAAAACAAAATAGACGGACATATAACCGTAATAGATATTGATACTTTTGACTATTGGCAAAATGGTAATAAAGAAAAACAAAATTTGTTACAAAAAAATAAAAAATCTTAATAAAACATTTCTGTTTTTAAACTGCATTCTGTTTGTTTATTGATACTGCTATCAAACAAAATTTTATTTAAAACATTGCTTAGAGTGTTTCTTAAACCTCTTGCACCGGTTTTGGTTTCTATTGCTTTTTCGGCTATAAATTCTATTGTTTCATCGGGAATATTTAAAGTTATACCTGCTTTCAAAAATATTTCTTTATATTGTTCTATAATGTTGTTTTTACCTGTGGTTAAGATATTTATTAAATCTTTTTTAGTTAAAGATTTTAAAATTGCTTTGTTTGTCAATCTGCCTAAAAATTCCGGCATAAAGCCGTACTCTGTTAAATCTTCGGTTGTAACTTGTTGTAATATGTCGGTGTTATTTGAATCGATATTTTGTTCAACATTAAACCCTATTTTCTTTTCTTTATTTTTGTTTAATCTTGTAGTAATAATTTGTTCCAATCCGCTGAAAGCTCCGCCGAGAATAAACATAACATTGGATATGTCGTATTCCCGTTCGGGGGAAAATCTTCCGCCGTCACACAAATATTTGCTGCTTTCAAGAATTTTCAGTAATTCTTCTTGAACACCTTTATTACCTACACTATTTTTTTCGTTTTCTTTTGTAATTGCAATTTTATCTATTTCGTCAATATAAATAATGCTTACCGGCAATTTTCTTTCTTGTTGCAAATTACATTTCTTTGCTAAATTTAAAATTATGGAATCTGCACTTAAACCGACATAACCGCTTTCAGTAAATTGACTTGCATCTGCTATATATATCGGTACATCCAATAATTTACTTAAAGTATTACAAATAAAAGTTTTGCCTGTTCCTGTTGGACCGATTATTAAAGTATTTGTTTTATCCAATTTATCTTTTTTATTTTTATCTTTATTTATTTGACATTTGATTATATGTTCGTATACACCGGCAACTATATTTTTTATTGCACTGTCTTGTCCTATAACATAACTGTTTAACTCACAATATAGTTCGTTGGGGTTTATATCAATAGTTTGTTCTTTTTTTTTGCTGTTGCAAACATTATTTGTTTTTTCTTTTGAATTAAGTAACAAATTGAATAAATTTCTGTTTAAAGTTAACGGATAAGAATCAAAACTTATACAGTTATTCTTTGCTAATTTGGAATCTCTGTTAAACAAATTTATTATTATAAGAGGTTTTGCAACTTTTAAAGATATAAGTTTTGATATAAATTCATTTTTGTGCATATGGTCATTTTTAATTTGAGAAATTGCGATTTGTATCAATGCAAATCTTTCTACAATGTTAAGATTATACGGTTTTATTTCTTTAATGAAATCAATATCGGAATCTTCTTTCATACTTCTTTCATCTATAACCTTAAATAACTCAAAAATTTTTCTTTTGCTTATATTTTCATCATAAAAAAGTTCTAAAATATCATTTATATAAGATTCGGATGTGTATGGCGGGAATTTTGCCAAAGGTTCTGTTTCTTTTTTAGTACTTTTCATTTCAGTTTCATTAAGCAGTTCTTCCATAATGTCCTCCTTGTTTTTATATGGTAATATAGTTATACCATACCAATCGGACAACATTATGTCGCGAAAAATAAAAGCATTTGTTTCAAATAAAATGTATAATATAAAATTATGACAACAATATACTTATCTTTAGGTTCAAATATCGGTAACAGGAAGAAAAATTTAGAGAAAGCTTTAATCGAATTAAATAAAAGTAACATAAAAGAAATAAAAATATCTTCTTTTTATGAAACCGAACCGATAGGGCCTAAACAAAGAAACTTTTATAATATTGCGGGAAAATTCAAAACAAATTTAAAACCGCAAGAATTATTAAAAACGGTAAAACAAATAGAAGAAAAGTTAGGTAGAATAAAAACTTATCATTGGGGACCTAGAGTTATAGATATAGATATATTGTTTTACGGAAAACAAATAATAAAATCAAAAAATTTAATAATACCGCACAAAGAAATAATAAACAGAGCATTTGTTCTTGTTCCTATGAACGAAATTGCTCCGAATTTTGTTCATCCTGCAAATCGTAAAACAATAAAAACATTAGATAAACAGTTGGATTATAAATCTTTTATAAAACAAATATAAGTTTTTTTGTTCATATTTTTGTATAATATACAGAATATTAAAATATAGATAGGGAAAAACTAAAATGAAAAAAGTAAACACAAACAAACTTTTAAAGTTGGCGGAAAAACCTTCTAAAGATGCAAGAAGATTACATCCTTTTTATAAAGGAAAAATCGAAGTTGTTCCGAAATGCAGAATAAGAGATTTTAATGATTTTGCAATTTGGTACAGCCCGGGAGTAGCTGCCGTTTGTAAAGATATAAATAAACAATTAGAACTTGCTTACGAGCATACAAATAAATGGAACTCTGTTGCGGTAGTCAGTGACGGAACAAGAGTATTGGGGCTTGGCGATATCGGTCCTGAAGCAGCAATGCCTGTTATGGAAGGAAAAGCTTTATTGTATAAATATTTAGGCGGTGTTGATGCTTATCCTATTTGTCTTGGAACTAAAGATCAACAGGAAATAATAAATACCGTTAAAATTTTACAACCTTCTTTCGGCGGAGTAAACTTGGAAGATATTTCTCAACCGAAATGTTTTCCTATACTTTATACATTAAGAAAAGAATGTCATATTCCTGTATGGCACGACGATCAACAGGGAACGGCATTGGTTACGCTTGCCGGTTTAATAAATGCTTTAAAAGTTGTTAATAAAAAAATATCCAAAGTAAAAATTGCAATGCTTGGTGCAGGTTCTGCAAATATTTGTATTGCAAGACTTATAATGTTCTACGGAGCAAATCCTGCAAATATCATAATGGTGGATTCTAAAGGAACATTAAACAAAAAGAGAAAAGAATTGAAAAATTCACATCCTGAAAAATGGGCAATGTGTTGCGATACCAACGGTTCAAATGTTGAAGGAACAATAGAAAATGCAATGGAAAATGCCGATGTGTTAATTTGTTTATCTACACCGGGACCGGATGTAATAAAGAAAGAATGGATTAAGAAAATGGCAAAAAATCCTATAGTGTTTACATGTGCAAATCCTGTTCCTGAAATATGGCCGTGGGAAGCAAAAGAAGCCGGAGCTGCAGTAGTTGCAACGGGCAGAAGCGATTTTGAAAATCAGGTTAATAACTCTTTAGGTTTCCCGGGAGTATTTAGAGGAACTCTTGATGCAAGAGCAACAACGATAACCGATAATATGTGTATTACGGCGGCGGTAGAACTTGCTTCATGTATTGCCGACAACAAAATAAAACCTACACAGATATTACCTACAATGGATGATTGGAAAGTTTATCCGAAAGTTGCGGCAGCAGTTGCTGTTAAAGCAATAAAAGAAAAAGTTGCACAAAGAAAAGCAAGTTACGATCAATTTTATGCTCAGGCAATGAGCATGATAAAAAGAAGCAGAGCATTAACTGCAGATATGATGAAAAACGGTTTTATTAAAAAATCCAAGTAAAAAATTTTAGGTAAGGAGATTTTTTATGAAAAAAATTTGTTTTTTTTGTTTTTCGTTGATGTTTATGTTTGTTGCTTGTAACAGTTATGATAATTATTCAAAAACAAAATTGCCGGAAGATTATATGAAACAGTTACAAATAGAAAAGACAAATTATACGAATGCAATTAAAGCAAATCCGAAAGATATTTGGAAATATGCTCAAAGAGCAGATGTAAACAAAAAAATGGGAAATTATGAAGAAGCAATAAAAGATTTTGATGCTGCACTTGCTATAGATCCGGATAATTATTCTCTTTGGTATGATAAAGCATGGACATACGAATATTTTAGAGATTATACTCAAGCAATAAAATGTTTTGATAAAATTATCGAACTTGTTCCCAATAATGACAGAGCATATTTAGATAGAGCAAAAATGAAAGAAAGATTTAACGATTTAAAAGGTGCATTGGAAGATTGCTCTAAAGCTATTGAATTAAATCCTACCAATGACAGAGCTTATGTTTTCAGAGGAAATATAAAGAAACACTATAATGATGATAAAGGTGCGATAGTTGATTATTCAAAAGCTATAGAAATTAATCCGGTAAATATTGAAGCTTATAGAGAAAGAGGTTTTGCTGTTAATGCCAAGGATAATTTTAAAGAAGCAGTTGTTGATTTTGAAAAAATAGTTGAACTTTGTCCTAACGATTCAAATGCTTACGATAACTTGGCCAATGCAAAAGCAATTCTCGGTGATGAAAAAGGTGCTCTTGAAGCATATAATAAAGCAATTGAGTTAAATCCTCATCATATGTATGCATATAAGAATTTGGCTAAACTTCAAAGAAGTACGGGGAATTATTCCGGAGCATTGGAATCATTAAATAAAGCATTGGAAATAGAGCCTAAAAATAAAGAAATTCAAAAAGATATTGAAGATGTTAAAAAAGACCAAGAGGATTCCATAAAATTAACTTTGCAAAAATCATAGAATATAAATGAGAAAAATAGAAAGTAATATTATTATCAATAAAGTTGCCGATTTATGCGGATATGCAAATTTTAATTTGCCGCAGGATATTTTGGATTCAATATCGTCTTATATAAAAAACGATAACTCAATATCCGATAATATTTTAAATGAAATATTGGAAAATGCAAAAACAGCGAAAGAGAAAAATATTGCATTGTGCCAGGATACGGGAACTGCAAATTTTTTTGTAAAAATCGGCAGACAGGCAGAGATTGTAGGTGATGATATTATTTCTTCGATAAATAAAGGTGTGGCTGAAGGTTATACGAAATATTATTTAAGAAAATCCATAGTTATCGATCCTTTAAACAGAATAAATACAAAAGATAATACGCCTGCAAACATATATTGTGATTTTGTAGAAGGAGATAAAATAGAAATTACAATATTGACTAAAGGCGGCGGTAGTGAAAATGCAAGTTTTTTAAAAATGCTTACACCGCTTGACGGTTGGGAAGGTATTAAAAAATTTGTTATAGATAGTATGAAACTTAAAGGGGCAAATGCTTGTCCTCCCACAATAATAGGTCTTGGTATAGGGGGAGATTTTGCAAGTGTAGGGCTTCTTGCAAAAAAAGCCTTATTAAGAACTATAGGCAGTAAAAATATAAAACAAGACTATAATGATAAAGAAAAAGAATTATTGGAAGAAGTAAATAAGTTGAATATAGGTCCCATGGGGCTTGGCGGAATACCGACTGCACTTGCCGTATTTATTGAAACAAAACCGTGTCATATTGCTTCAATGCCTGTTGCAATAAATGTGCAGTGTCATTCCTGCAGAAGACAAACTATAATAATATGAGAATAAAAACAGAAGATTTATTACAAAATATAGAAACTTTTAAAGCCGGAACAAAAATTGAACTTTCCGGAACGATATATACTGCAAGAGACCAAGCTCATAAAAGATTGGTCGGGTTGTTAAACGATGGTAAAGATTTACCGATACAACTGAAAAATGCTTGTATATATTATTGCGGGCCGTGTCCGAATGCCCCGGATAAAATTATAGGTTCTTGCGGACCTACGACATCTTCAAGAATGGATGTTTATACACCGAAAATGCTTGATAACGGTGTGAAAATTCTTATCGGTAAAGGAAAAAGAAGTGAAGATGTTTTTGATTCCATACAAAAAAATAAAGCAATATATTTGCTTGCTACCGGCGGAGTTGGAGCACTGATAGCGGAAAAAGTAAAAAGTTTTAAGTTAATTGCTTTTGAAGATTTGGGACCTGAAGCAATATATGAAATAAAAATAGAAAATTTTCCGTTGATTGTAGGAATAGATTGTAACGGAAACTCTTTGTTTAATAAATAGAGGAGCAGAAATGTTTTTAGCAATAGATATCGGAAATACGAATATCACACTCGGATTATTTAATTTTAAAAATAATAAAATTGAAGATAAACCGTTTCAAATTTGGAGAATTGCGACATCTAAAAAGAAAACCGCAGATGAATATGCAATAAAAATTTTAGATATATTTTATTATTCGAAAATAGATATAACAAAAGAACAGATAAAAGCCGTTGTTATTGCAAGTGTTGTGCCTTCTCTTGATAATGTTTTTGCCGATTTAACAAGAACATATTTTAAAAAAGAAGCATTTTTTATTACAAGCAAAAGATCCGGCGGATTAAAGTTTTTATATAATAATCCCGAAGAAATCGGTGCGGATAGAATTGCAGATGCGGTTGCCGTTTATGAAAAATATAAAACGGCGGCGATAGTTATTGATTTCGGTACGGCAACAACTTTTGATTGTGTAGATAAAAACGGATGTTATTTAGGCGGTGTTATAACGGCAGGACCGTTAATATCTGCTGAAGCTTTGACACAAAAAACGGCAAAACTTCCTCAAGTTAACTTGAATATGCCGTCAGCTATAATAGGAAGATCTACCGTTGAAGGTATACAGTCCGGTTTATATTACGGGTATATCGGTTTGGTAAAAGAAATTTTACACAGATTAAAAAATGAAATGAACGAACAAAATTTGAAAATTATAGCAACAGGCGGTCTTTCGTATTTAATGGTTAAAGAAATATATGATATAGAAGCCGTTATTCCCGAACTTACTTTGGAAGGAATGAAAATAATTTGGGAAAAAGAAAATAGAAATTAAAAATAAAATAAAGATAGGAGAATAAAAATGAAGAAAGTAGTATTGTCGGCAGTGGCTGTATTGTGTTTGATGTCGGTTAATGTTTTTGCAGGACCTTTCAGTAAATTCAATTATGTTCTTGATAATGCAACCGACTCACAGGCTCAAAAATATTTGGATAATTTGGCAACGGATTTAGGAAATGTTATGACTGGCGGAAGTTTCGGTGCATCCGCAAGTTTGGGTCTTGCAGGAATAGATTTGAATCTTAAAGTAAATTATAACAAAGTATCAAATGAAATTATGAAAGCCGACGGAACATCCGAACTTTATGTCCCGATGTTAACAGCTGCTGTAGGTCTTCCTTACAGAATAGATGTTTTGGCAAAATACGGATATATGCAAGATGCAAATATTTACGGTGCAGGTCTCAGATATACCGTATATGAAGGGAAAGATCTTGTTATTCCTGCCGTAAGTGTTCACGGTATGTATACCATGCTTAATGCTAAAGAAGGTGACAATAAATTAGATGCAAATAATTTGGGTTTTGGTGCTGTTGCAACATTTAATCTTCCGGTTGTTACACCTTATCTCGGTATCGGTTGGGATATGACAAAAGTTAATCCGAAATCTTCGGATAAACAAAATTTGGAAGGTAGTTCCGATTGTTTCGGATATTATGCCGGAATTGCAATATCTGCAGTTATTGTTAACGGAAATTTGGGTATAGGAATATATGACGGAGAAGTATCTTATACTTTCGGTCTTAGTTTAGGTTTTTAAGTAATAGAAAATGAGTATTAATTTTTTGAAACTGATATAAAATGAATAAAGTCAGATTTTTTATATCAGTTTTATTATTACCGGCATTATTGGTTTTGATATATGATTTTTGTCAAATGTTTTTTTCTTTTGCCGGTAAAACGGACAGCAATATAGTTCCTTTTTGGTTAGGAATAATTGTATATATATTGTTCCAAATAATATTTTTTAAGCCGATGATGACTTATGTGTTCGGTCATGAGTTTACTCATGCATTGGTCGGACTTATAAGCGGTGCAAAAATAAAAAAATTTAAGGTTTCTCAAAATAAGGGGAGTGTTTCTCTTACAAAAGATAATATTTTTATAACATTGTCTCCTTATTTTGTTCCGTTATATACAATTGCTATTATAATTTTTTATTATTGTTTGTTGGGTTGGTTTTTTGATATATCTAAGATTAGATCTTATTTCTTGTTTTTTTCGGGAGTATCTCTTGCTTTTCATTATGCATTAACTTTTTATGCTATAAAAATCGGGCAAGAAGATATGAAAATATACGGGAAATTTTTTTCGTTGTTCTTTGTTGTTTTTGTTAATATTATAGTTTTAATTGTAATTTTAACTTTAATATTTCCTCAATTTATAGATATAAGATCTTTTTTTAGTTCCGCATTTGACGATGTGTTGTATATATATAAATATATTTTTACGGGAGTATATAAATGTTTGGCTTTCCTAAAGACGAAATAAAAAGAAAAACTTTTCATATTCTAACTCTTATTTATGTTGCCGCTTATTGGTTTTTACCTAAAAATATAGTTTTGGCAGGACTTTTAATTGCCATAATAATAGTTTTAGCAGGTGAATTTATAAGAGCAAAAAATGAGAAATTTAATGTCTTTATATTGAAGGTGTTGGGCGGAGTTCACAGAGAATCGGAAACTCATAAAATCAGCGGTCTTCCATGGACTCTTTCCGGTGCATTTTTAGCAATTCTTTTGTTTCCGGAAAAAACTTTTGTTTTAGCAAGTTTTTTATATCTTGCTTTCGGTGATGCTTGTGCTGCTCTTTTCGGTAAAGCATACGGTAAACATAAAATATATGCAGGTAAATCTTTGGAAGGTTCTATAGCTTGTTTTGTTGCCTGTTTAATAGTCGGATTAATAGTTTTGCCGAGTTGGCAGTTTGCCGTTGTCGGTGCTTTGATTGCAGCATTCATAGAAACAATACCTTGGCCTTTAAATGATAATTTTTGGATGCAAATAATAAATGCCGGGATACTTACATATATAGCAAGGTTCTTTTAAATGAAAAAAATATTATTATGTATTCTTATTTTTTTGTTCGTTTTACCGTGTCTGTTTGCAAAAAGCGGTGATGTTATTTATAAAGGAAATAAGAATAAAAAACAGATAGCTTTGACTTTTGATGATGGTCCGGGCAAATCCACTTTAAAAATATTAAAAATATTGGAAGATGAAAATATAAAAGCTACTTTTTTTCTTTTTGGAGTTGCGGTTGACAGGCATCCGAATTTGGTAAAAGAAGTTTATGACCACGGACATGAAATAGCAAGTCATACTTACGGGCATTTTAATTTTTATAAATATGATAAAGATGATATCGAATATAGAATAAAAAGAGAAATAACAAAAAACGAAAAAGCAATAGGTAAAGTTATTGAAAATTATAAACCGTCTTTGTTGAGATATCCTCACGGATATACAAGTGATTTGTCAATACAAATAGCAAAAGACAAAGGTTATAAAATTATCAATTGGACTTTCGGTTGTGATTGGGAACTTGAACTTACTCAAGACCAAATGTATAAGGCATACAAAAAAAACATTAGAAACGGGACGATATTTTTAATGCACGATTCTTGGAATAACGAAAAGGTTGTAAACTTTTTACCCGATTTAATAAAAGATATAAAAGAAAAAGGATATGAAATTGTAACGGTAAGTGAACTTATAGAAAAATAATATAATTTAAAGGGGGAGAAAAAATGTCAACAATAATTGTAATTTCGGTAGAAAAAAGACAAGAGATATCTGCAAAAGTTCAAGAAGTTTTAACAAAGTTCGGATGTATTATTCAAACCCGTTTAGGTCTTCATAACAGTTCAAAAGATTCGTGTTCTTCAAATGGTTTAATTATATTGGAATGTATAGATAATAAAGAAGAAATAGAAAAACTTAATGATTCTTTGTTGAAAATTGAAGGTATCAAAGTTAAAATTGTTAATATATAAAAGGCGGTTATAAAAATGAAATTAGGTATAGTAGGTCTTCCTAATGTAGGTAAATCTACATTGTTTAATGCAATTACAAAAGCAGGTGCAGAATGTGCAAATTATCCTTTCTGTACGATAGATCCCAATGTAGGTGTGGTTGCCGTGCCGGATAAAAGATTGGATTTTTTGGAAAAACTTTACAATTCCAAAAAGAAAGTTCCCGCAACGGTGGAATTTGTGGATATTGCAGGTCTTGTAAAAGGTGCATCGAAAGGAGAAGGTTTAGGTAATCAATTTTTGGCACATATTAGAGAAACCTCTGCCATAGTTCACGTCGTAAGATGTTATGAAAATTCCGATATTACTCATGTTATGGGAGAAATAGATCCTATAAGAGATATAGATATAATAGAAACCGAACTTATGCTTGCGGATTTGGATGCCATAAATAAAAAATTGGAAAAATTACAAAGAGATATAAAGTCAAGAGATAAAAAAGTTGTTGCAGAAAAAGAGTTGGCAGATAAAATAAAAGAACATTTGGAAGCCGGTAAACCTGTAAGAACTCTTGAAATTGAAGAAGAACAAAAAGAAATATTAAGAAATTTTTTTCTTATAACGGCAAAACCTGTTTTGTATGCATGTAATATTTCGGATGCCGATTTACCTGAAATGAAGAACAAATATACTGAGAAAGTGTTGGAAAGGGCAAAACAGGAAAATGCTCAAGCAATTCCTATTTGTGCAAAAATAGAAGCCGAACTTTCGGAACTTTCCGAGGAAGATCAGTTAGCATTTTTAAAAGATTTAGGTTTGACTGAACCAGGGCTTAACCGACTTATTAAGGCAAGTTATGATTTGTTGGGACTTATAACTTTTTTAACTGCGGGAGAGGATGAATCAAGAGCTTGGACGATAAAGAAAGGTTTTCTTGCTCCTCAAGCTGCAGGTGTTATTCATACCGATTTTGAAAGAGGCTTTATCAGAGCTGAAGTTATGGCTTATGATGATCTTTTCAAATTGGGTAACGATAAAGCCGTTAAAGAAGCAGGTCTTTTAAGAAGTGAAGGTAAAGATTATCTCGTTAAAGACGGTGATATAATTGAGTTTAAGTTTAATGTATAATAAAGGTTCCGTAATAACAATCGGTAATTTTGACGGTGTTCATTTAGGACACCAGGCAATATTAAAGAAATTGACGGATATTTCAAAAAAAGAAAATTTAAAAAGTATTGTAATTTCTTTTGATTTATCTATTAATAAAACCGATTTGTTATTAAGTACCGAAAAAGAAAAAATAGAATTTTTGTCCGATTTTGCATTGGATGAAATTTTAATTTTAAAAGTTGATAAAAAACTTATTTCTACATCTGCAGATGAATTCTTTGAAAATATTTTAATTGAGCAGTTAAATGTAAAACATATTGTTGTAGGATATGATGCGGCTTTTGGAAAAGACAGAGAAGGAAATATTTCTTGGCTTAAGAAGAAAGTTAAAGAAAAAAATATAAAGTTGGATATAGTAAGTCCCGTAAAAGTAAATAATAAGATTGTTTCTTCTTCAAAAATAAAACAATTAATATCCAAAAATAAAATAGAATTAGCCAACAAGATGCTCGGAAGATTTTTTGAAATAAACGGAAAACATATTTCAGGAAATAAGATAGGAAGAACGATCGGATTTCCTACCATTAATGTTGAAATTGATAAAAGTAAAATATTACCTAGAGGAGTATTTGGTTGTTTCCTTATTGGTAAAAAGAAAAAATATTATGGTGTTTTAAATATAGGATTAAGACCTACATTGAAATTAAAGAAAATAATTTTGTCGACAGAAGTTCATTTGTTGAATTTTAATGGTATATGGAAAGAAAAAAATATTAAATTATTGATATTTAAGTTTATAAGAAAAGAAAAAAAGTTTTCTTCGGTTGAAGTATTAACAGAAAATATAAAAAAAGACATAAAAAGTTTAACTTTTAGATAGATATTTATAAAAATATTTTTATTGACAAACCGATAAGTTTCATATATAATTTTACATAGATATTCTTTAATTTTTGGAGAACATATAATGGTACTGGAAGCATTAAGGAAGAAATATTTGGGAGAAGTTCTTTTAGAGAAAAAACTCATAACAAAAGAACAGTTAGAAGAATGTCTTAAAGAGTCTGCCTTAAGGAAAGTTCAAGTAGGAAAAGTTCTCATAGAAAAAAAGTATATAGATGAAAGTGATTTGTTGGAATCATTGTCTGTTTCGTTGGGTGTTCCGTACAAACAATTGGAAGATATCAAAGAACCTCCGATAAATTTAATTCCTGAAAAAATTGCCAGAAAATATATTGCCGTTCCTATAGAGACGATAGGTCAAAATAATCTTGTTGTTGCTATGGCAGACCCTGCAAATGTCGTTTGTAAGGATGAATTGCAAAAACTTACAGGGAAAAAAATATCCGTAGCTTTATCTTCAGAAAAAGAAATAAAAGAATTTATTGAAAATTTTTATGTTAGAACATCGTTAAGCAGTGAAGTTGGTGATGAAGATATAAGTGAAAATCATGAAGAGTTGAATCAACAGGAAGATTTGGATGAAGATGCCGATTCTGCACCTGTTATAAGATATGTTAATTCCATATTTTTTGATGCTATAACAAAACATGCCAGTGATATTCATCTTGAACCGTTTGAAAAAACTGTATCTTTAAGAATGAGATTGGATGGAGATTTGGTTTCTTTCCCGGCACCTCAAAAAAAATATTATGCTGCTATTGTTTCCAGAATAAAAATTATGTCTGATTTGAATATAGCCGAAAGAAGAGTCCCTCAGGATGGAAAATGCAGAGTTACCGTTAACGGTTCGAAGGTTGATATAAGAGTTTCCGTTCTTCCTGTTATATGGGGAGAAAAAATAGTACTCAGAATTTTGGCAAAAGGAAATATTTCGTTAGGAATAGAAAGTATCGGCTTTTCTCCTGCAGAGTTGGATAAATTTAAAGAAGCAATTAGTGCTCCGTATGGAATGTTGTTGGTTACCGGACCTACAAGCAGCGGAAAAACGACTACTTTGTATTCGGCACTTACACATATAAATACTGAAGAAATAAATATTGTTACCGCAGAAGATCCTGTGGAATATGAACTTAAAGGTATAAATCAGGTTCAAATGAAACCTGAAATAGGACTTGATTTTTCCGCGGCATTAAGATCTTTTTTAAGACAAGACCCTGATGTTATACTTGTGGGAGAAATAAGAGATAAAGAAACTGCACAAATTGCAATACAGGCTGCATTGACAGGACATTTGGTGTTTTCGACACTTCACACAAATGATACAATAAGTACTATCTCAAGATTGTCTTTTATGGGTGTTGAATCTTATTTGGTTGCGGATGCTGTTAACTTAATTATTGCACAAAGACTTGTTAGAAGAATATGTACGGCTTGTAAGCAAGAAGTAACGGATTTACCTGATTCAGTTTATGAGAGATTGGGATTGGACAGAAGTACTAAAATATATGCAGGTAAGGGTTGTAAAGTATGTGATGGTTCAGGTTATAAAGGAAGAACGGCAATATTTGAAATATTAACAATATCTAAAGGTTTAAGAAAGTTAATTGCAACTAATGCTCCTGATACTGAAATGAGAGCATTAGCGGAGCAAGAAGGTTTGGTTACATTAAGAGGAGCCGCTCTCAATAAATTAAAGGCAGGAATAACAACAGTTTCTGAAGTATTAGCTGTAACTTCAGCAACCAAATAAAAAAGGATATAAAAATGGCACAATTCAAATACAAAGCAATGGATGCTAACGGTAATACAATAGATGGTGTTACGGATGCAGATACTCAAGGAGAAGCTGTTGCAAATTTAAGGAATAAAGGTCTTTTGGTAATAGAAGTAAAAGAAAAAAAAGGCTTTTTTGGAAGCGGGGGAACAAGTTTTTCTTCAAATTTGAGAGCAAGAGGAGCAGATAAAGGTAAAGTTAAGGGACAAGAATTAGCTGTGTTTTGCAGACAGTTAGCAACACTTGTTAATGCCGGTGTTAATGTTTTGGATGCATTAACTGATGTATCTCAAATGGTTCAAAATCCTTATTTCTCAAGAGTATTATTGCGAGTTTGTGATGAAGTAAGAGGCGGTAAAGATTTATCGGCGGCATTGCTTTCTTATCCTAAAATTTTTAATAATGCTTTTGTGTCGATGATTAAAGTTGGTGAAAAAGCAGGACAATTGGCTCAAGTATTAAGTGATTTGGCTGCATATACTGAGAGTTCCGTAAAATTGAGAGCAAAAATAAAATCAGCAGCTTCTTATCCTATATTTGTAGGTACATTTTTTGTATTGGTGTTTTTTGGTATTGTTTTTATATTGATACCAAAATTTGAAGAAATGTTTTTGTCTTTCGGTGCAGAACTTCCTTTACCGACAAGAATGGTTATGGCGGTAAGTAATTTTTTTGTTAGTAATGTTCCGTTAGTTTTAGGTATTTTAGCGGTTTTATATATTGCATTCAAAGTTTTTACAAAAAATCCTGAAGGAAAAAGGAAATGGCATCAATTCTTTTTTAAAATTCCTATTTTTGCACCTATATATACAAAAATGGTTTTTGCAAGATTTTTTCAAACATTATCAACATTGGTTAAATCAGGTGTTGATATTATAACATCAATAGAAATTGCTACAACAACCGTAAGTAATACTTATGTTACAAATATATTGGATGAAATAAGAAATACGATTATTGCCGGTGAGCAATTTTCTACAGGTATGGATAAATATCAGTTATTTCCTAAAATGATTGTAAGAATGACTGCTGTTGGTGAAAAATCAGGACAAGTTCAGGAAATGTTTGATAAAATTACCGATTATTATACGGATGAGGTTGATACCGCAGTTGCAACATTAAGTTCTGTTGTTGAGCCGGTATTGATTATATTTTTAGGTTTTGTTGTCGGTATTGCAGTTATAGCATTGTATTTACCTATATTTAGTATGGCAAATGCTATGGCGGGTGGAATGTAAAAATGAAAAGATTTTTTAAATCAAATAATTTGGGTATTTCTTTGATGGAATGTATGATAGTTATTATTATAATAGGTATTATGTTATTAATATGGAGATTTACATCAAAAGGACATATTCAAATTGCAATATCAAATGAAGGATATGCTTTTATAGAGAAAGTTGTTTCTCAAGAAAGAATGTATAGTGCCAATCATGCAGGTTTTTTGGCTGTTGCCAAAGCATCAAAAAGTAATGATTTAAAAATAAATACATATGATAATAAATATTTTTCTGATTTTTCAGTTGAACTTACGACTAAAGGAATAAAAGTTTTTGTTTATGGAAATGCCGGTACTAAAGCAAGTGGTATGCAAATAGTTGGTGAGTATACTAAGAATGATAGAACTAAAGCATATGAATTAAAATATCACGAAAGTTGGTAAGTGTTTTTTTATGTATAATAAAAATGTTAAAGGATTAACTTTGGTTGAAGTTTTGGTTTCCGTGGTTATAACCATATTGGTTATGTTATATGGTATGACTTTATTTATTTCTGCTTGGAGATTGGAAGTTGATAGTGAAGAATATAATAAAGTATTGGAATATGTTTCTAATACAATAGAATATTATAAAAATTATGCAAACCCTAAAGATATAAATTCCGGAAAAGCAAAAACGATAACTTATAATACTAATCCTGCAATTGAAGATATTACTTTGCCGTCCGGTAAAATTTTAAGACAAAAAGTGAAAATTTATAATGAAGATGCTAATACATTGGCTATTCCTATGGTTGTTATTGCTACTTGGCCGGCAGTGAATGCAAAACATAATCAAAAAATTGAAACTATAGTTGTAAATACACATTTAGGTATAAATGAAACTAATTATTAAAAAAATGAAAAATTTAAGAGCTTTTACTTTAATTGAAGTTATGATTTGTATTATTCTTACATGTATAGTTGTATTTTTTATATATACAATGATGTTATCTTCTCATAAAACATATTCAAAACTATTCACAATATCCAGACAGAGAAACGATCTTAGATATTTTGAAACACTTTTAAAAAATTCAATAATGAATGCGGAAAATTATAGTTTTACAACTAAAAAAATGACTTTTGGTTATTATGATAGATCTGGTATATATGCATCTGTTTTAGGAACAGAGGGTGATTATAGAGTTGATGAGTATGAATTTGATAATAACAATGTTTTAGAAAATAATGAAAATAAAAGTGAAAATTTAAATGGTTTAAGTTTGCCTTCTTTTTCAGGTACACAATCTAATATGACATTAACTATTTATAAAGGACAATTAAATTCAAGTAAACAAATATTTCCTACATCTACAAAATTGAGAGATACTGAAGTGGTTCTTGAGAATGTTAATAAATTATTTTGGTGTTATCATGACTATAATGAAAATCCGCCTGCATTTAATCATCAATCTTATTTAAATTTGGCTCTTATATTTAATAAAGAATTAGCAGGAACAAAAGCTGCTTTGAAAGAGATTAATTATGAATCTCAATTGTATAGATTTTCTATGAAAAATATTAGATTTAAAAATAATTAGATAGGATAACAGAGGGTTTATCTTGACAAATTTTATTAAAAATAAAAAAGGAACAATTTTACCGGTAACTATAGTATCAATGTTTATCATGATAGTAATTGCTTTTACATGTATAAAAATGTTTCTTGTTCAAAATGTTATGTCAACTTCAGATCAATTAAAAGTAAGGACTTTTTATGCTGCTGAAGGAGCAATGGAAAGACAAAAAATGATTATATATAAACAGATAAACGATATAAATAATAATCCGAAAATAAAAATAGGTGAAAACACATCAATGACTAATGATTGTACAATCATTAATTTGGAAACAACAGGTGGTGAAAGTAATTTCAAAGATTTTAAAATTGGAAATTTAAGTAATGTTGTATATGGTAATTATTTTTTGGACGAAGATAATATGTATCCGCAAATAAAAGTTACTTCATCAATAATTTCGTTTAACAATAGACCTTGGCTTAGTGATTGCGGTGTGTCTTTTTATAAAAAATTAGGTGTCAATAAAACAGAATCAGATTTAAAATATGGAGATTATATTGATTTAAATACTAATGTTTATGATATTCTTTCTGATAAATATAAAGAAATTGATGTCGGTTTGCTTAAGAAAGGACATTGGTTTGCTGTTTTTAATACTACGGGAAAAAGTCATTCTTCCGTTGATTTGGATGATGCAAATATGTTAAAAAGAATAGATGATTCATCGTTAAACGAAACAATATTTAGCGGTATTAAAGCTCAAATGGAATCAGCATATAGCGGTGGTGATATTTCTTTTTGTGTATATAGAATTGATTATGTCGTTAAAAATGATAGACATGGGTATGTTATTAAATCTGGTGCAACGGCAAAAGTTGGTACAAATAGTTCTGCAATTGATAAAATACCGACTGTTACTTGCAATATGGATTTATATTTTGATATATTTTTAACTAAGTTGTATAGAAGATATACCGTTGAACGTTATTATACAGCACATTGGTATCCTATATTGAATTGGGTTTGGACATATACCAGTCCAAATTCGCCTAGATATAAGTTTGTTGATTCTGATTATTATAAGTGTATAAATAACATAAAGTTTCATATTCAAAAGTGGGAGGTCTTAAATTGATAGGTATAGATATTGGTGCTAAGTTTATTAAGGCTTGTAAAATTATAAAAGAAAAAAAATCGGAATATTCTATTTTGTGTGCTATGACAGTAAATCCTCCCGATATTTTGTCTCAAACCAGAAAATTAGAACTTCTGTTAAAAAAAATGAGAATAAAGAGAGATTCTTGTTATTTAGCTGTTGGAGGAAAAGATTTAATATATAGAGATATTTTTTTGCCGAAAAATATTGATAGAAAAAGATTTAACAATATTGTTTCATTGGAATTTTCTCAAAGTGTTAGTGAGGATATAAGTAAAATGTTTGCTTCTTTTACTATTGTAAATAGTAATGTTGAAAACAAAGATAAAGTTTTGTATACAGTTGCTCCAAGACAAAAAATTCTTTCAAAAGTTAATGCGGTAAAAGGTGTTTCAGAATTGGGTTTATCCGGTGTTACAATGGAATCTTTGGCATTGGCAAATGCTTTTGAAGTTTTTGGACCTTCATATAAAAATACCGAGTCTGTTTTAATGGCTAATATAGGATTAAAAAACACAAATATAGTCGTTTTAAAAAATAAAGAGTTAGTGTTTATGAGAGATATTGATTTTGGTGGAGAGGATATTACAAACGATTTGGTTAATTCTTACACAATTCCTAATAAACTTGCAGAAGAAATAAAGAAAAGAACGGAATTATGGCAAGAGATAGGATTAAATATAAAAAATTCATTAAAGAAAAGTTCTGCTAATTTTTTGGAAGCAGTGTTTAGAACAATAGAGTATTGTATAACAAGGCAGTTTATAGTATCTGTTGACAGAGTCGTAATTACAGGTGGTGGTGCATGCTTGGAAGGTATAGATACTTTTATGGAAGAAACTTTAGGGGTGCCTACCGTAAAATGGAATCCGTTAGATGATATAAAAGTAACCGGTTATACAAATAAAGATTACGGATATTTTATTCCTATAGCATTAGGTTTAGCTCTTGAAAGAGGTGAATAAAAATGTACAAAATAAATTATATAACAACTGTTATCAAACAAAATAAAAGTGAAATTGTATTTTTAAAATTATTAAAGATTTTAAATCTTTTTGTGCAGATAGCGATTATTGCTCTTATTATACAAACCTTTAATTTATATGGTAAAATAGAATTATATAATTCAAATATAGATAAAGTTAAATCTGTAATTTCTAATAAGAGAACGAATAATTATATGAATAATATAGAAAAAGATTGGACGATGTCTTATTATAAAATACAAGCTGTTAAACAAATGCTTTCTAACAGAAGTACATATGGTTTGATGTTAAAGAATTTTGCAGAACATATTCCGGAAGATAGTCATGTATCGGATATTTTGGCTGATAAAGATTTTTGCACATTTAATTTGGAATTTCCAAAACAAATTAAAATAAAATATCCTAATATATACAAGTATATTGATGAACTTAAAATCCTTTTTGATAAAACTGATTATTTTGATAAAAATCAAATGGATTTGTTAAATAACAAAGAACAAAAAATAAATGATAATATGACAGATTTGTTAGAAATAAAAATATGGTGTAAAACAAGGAACTAAATTATGAATTCAAACAAGTTAGTAGTATTTTTATTAAATGTGATTTTATTTGTCGGTATTTTTGTTGCCATTTATCAAACTTCCTATTTGAAGTATAAGAATATTCTTAATGAAAGAAAGGATGTTTACAGAAGATTTTGTGACATAAACTCTCAATTGGATGATTTTGAAAATATACAAAGTAATATGAGAGACCAAAAAACAAAAATGGAAGAAATTTTTTCTATATATGAAAACTACTATAAAACAAATGATGAAATAATAAATTCATATAAACCAATGATAGAAGAATTTTTAATGCAACATGAAGTTAATATTACATCTTCTACAATAAAGCAAGAAATAAGTGAAGAAGATAAAAACAAATTAGTTCTTGTATTGTCTTTTCAAACAACATATGATCAATTATATCAACTTCTTTTTGATATAGAAAGATTTTCAACAATATCTGATTTAAAAGTGTCTTATTTGGGAGATGTTTCATTTAAATGTACTCCTAATTTATATTCTCAAGAAATAAATGATTGTTTTTCAGGAAGAATAGATCAATCAAGAGGAGAAATAGAGGCAACGGGATACTTTAAAGAAATCAGTGATAAAATTATGTCGGAAATAAATAGTTTTGGTGAATATTCCACTTGGAAAGATTTGTTTCCTGTTCCGAGAAATCCTCTTTTCCCGGGTTATGTAAAGAAAAAAGCCGTTGTTGTGAAGAAAAAGAAAGCTGCACCTGTTTTTGTTGCCAAACCGCTTCCTGCAGATATTACATTGGAAGGTGTTATGTATGAAAATCAAACACCAATTGCTATTGTTGATGGTAAATTATTAAAAGTTGGAAGTGTTCACAAAGGTGCAAGATTAGTAAAAATAAATAAAAATAATGTTGATTTTGAATATTATGGAAAAATATATAAAGTAAAAATGGAAAATTAGGAGGGGGAACTTTTTTTATGAGAAAAAAAATTTTTGTTTTGTTGATTGCAATGGCACTTGTGTGTCCGAATTTTGCTTATGCGGTTGATAAAAGATTAGCATCGACTAATTTAATTTCAATTGATTTTCAGGGAACGACTCTTTATACCGTTCTTAATGTTTTAAGTATGAAAACGGGTATGAGACTTATTACTGACACGACATTATATAATAAAAAGATAATGTTATCTTTACAAGATGTTACACCTGAAGAAGCTCTTAATGCTTTGCTTGATACTTATGATTTATACTATGTTAAACAAGGTGATGCTAATATTTATGTTATAAAAAGTAAGAGTGATGGTAGTCACATAACAGTTTCAAGGGTTATTTTCTGTAATTATGCAAAAGCAGCAGATTTAGAGAAGGTATTATCAATAAGATTATCCAAAGGCGGAAAAATCGTATCTGATGAAAGAACAAATTCTCTTATTATTACCGATTTGGCTGATAGTTTGGATAAAATGGAAGGTCTTATAAGAACATTGGATGTTCCTACTCAACAAGTTTTATTGGAAGCAAAAATTGTTGATATAAATATATCAAACGGCTTTGCCGTAGGTAATTATTTTTCTGCAACAAGAACTTCGGGAAATCCGGGAATCAATTATTTCCCTTATTCCGGTACTCCTACAAAAGGTTTTGCTTTGTCAAATAGTTTTAGCGGAATAGGTATATCGTTGTTAGAAGGAGATTGGAATTTTAATGATGTTTTTGAAGCGGGTATTACCGATAAAAATGCTAAAGTTTTGTCTAATCCTAAATTGTTGGTATTGAACAATAAAGAAGCTACAATTGATATTGTAGAAGAAGTACCTTATTTGGAAAGCAGTACAACATCATCTTCAACAGGAGATGTTTCAGGTACAACGGCATTTAAACAGGTTGGTATTAAATTAAAAGTAAAACCTCAAATAAATAGAGATGGTTCTATTGTTTTGGAAGTTTCTCCGGAACAAAGTTATAGAACCGGTGAAGCTATAGATAATACACCTGTTGTTAATACGAGTAAATCAACTACTACATTAATGTTAAAGAGCGGTGAAACTGCAGCTATCGGCGGTTTAATAAGAGAAAATGAAGATGAAACAATTAATAAAGTTCCATTATTGGGAGATATTCCTTTATTAGGATATTTATTTAAAAATCATTCCAAAAATAAATCAAGATATGAACTTACAATTTTTATAACAGCAAAAATTGTTAACTAAGGATATAAAAATGGAAAATGAAAGAGTTTCTACCAAAATACTTATTATAGAAGATGATCCTACGGAAAGGATAACTTTGCAGGCTGCATTGGAAACAGCATTGACGAATGTTTATGTTGAAGCTGTAGAAAGCGGTGCTGCAGCAGAAGCTTTGGTTAAGGTACAATTTTTTGATGTCTTAATAGTGGACTACAGACTTCCTGATACGGATGGTTTAACATTAATAAAAAAATTAAAAGAGCTTTCTCCTGATGTTTCTCCTATTGTTTGTACCGGATATTCATCAATAGAATTAGCTGTTGATTCAATGAGAATGGGAGCTTATGATTATATTGTTAAACCTATAAAAATTGATTCATTGGTAAAATCAATAAATGAGTTACTTGTAGATAAAGAACAATTGTCTAACGGAAAGAAAAAATTGGTTATGATGGTTAATGACGGTTTTAAATATTTATATGATAATGATGATGCATTGATAGTTATTTTGACGCCGGATACAAATGTTTTGTTGGATAAAAAATCTTCTTTTTTTGATAAAGTAAAAGGATTTTTCGGTGCAATAAAAAAATATTATTGGGGTTAAAAAAATGTTAATAAAAAAATCTTTTTTTGTTTTTCTTTTTTCTTTATGTCTTGTTTCTTCTTCTTTTGCAGGAATAAGAAACATTGAAAAAAATTCTTCTGATGAAGAAGAACATGGTAGTTTAAAGAAAATAGATGTTTATGATAATACTAAAGTTAAACATATTAATGTTGAAAAGTATTATTTGAAAGCAAGAAATGCTTATTGGTTAGGGAATATGAATGAAGCACAAATATACTTAGATGCCATATTAAATGTTGAAGATCATCAAAAAGCATACGAATTAAGAAATAAAATAATTTTGTTGGAAGAAAAAGAATCGTTCTTTAAAAGAGAAATAGTTAATGTTTATTCCATAGAATTAAAAAGAACATTAAAAGAGTCAAACTATTATGAAGGTTTTTTGTTTTTAAATAAAATATTGGAATTATCTCCAAATGAAAATGTTATTTATTCAAAGTCAAGATTGGAAGCTGAAGAAGAAGCCAGTCTTCAGTTGTTAGACACTAAAAAAGATAAGAAAATGTTTAAAGATTCTATTAATTATTTTGTAAAAGAACAATTTACGAAATCTAAAAATATTATAGAAAGGCTTTCTGAAAAATATCCGAGATTTTTAATGTTTAAAGGTGTTGTTGAATGTTACCAAATAGAAGAATCTAATAATGTAAGAGTAGAAAAGTTTTATAAAGATGCTTTGAATGCCGCTAAAACAAATCATATATATCAGGCTAAAAATTATATAGAGTTGGCATATGGTATAAACAGGAACAATATAAAGGTATTAATGTTAATGGAAAAAATTAATATGGAGTTAATGTAATTTTTAATGCTTCGAGTAAGGACTTTTTTAGTTGTATTGTTGTTTGTTTTTGTAGTGTCTTTTGTTAGCAGAATAAATATTTTAAATAATTCTTTTGTCTTAGATGATTTTGTGTTGATTGTTAATAATTCTTTTATACAATCAACACAAAATTTTTTTACCGTAATAAATCCTATAAACTTCTTTAAAGTTTTACCTATAAGATGCGGTGCAAGACCTATAACGGTTGCGACATATATTGTTGACTATTCTTTATGGAATTTAAATCCGTTCGGCTATCATTTATCTAATTTATTGATTCATTGTTTAAATGTTTTACTTGTCTTTTTATTAGCATATTTCCTGATTAACAGAAAGAAACTTTTATTTGCAATTGTTGTTTCATTATTTTTCTCTTTACATCCGATACAAAGCGAAGTTGTTACTGTTATAGGTTTTAGAGCCAATATATTATTTGCTTTTTTTGCATTATTGGCATTGGATAGTGTTATTTTATTGAAATTTTGCAGTCCAAAATATAATAAATTGTTATTGCTTTTTATAGTTCTGTTTTCTGTTCTTTCTTTGTTATCAAAAGAAAATGCTGTTATATTGCCTTTTATTTTTATGTTAATATATTTCATGTTTTATAGAAATTCAATAAATAAAAAAATATCAATAATTTCTTTTGTTATAATTTTATTTGTTTTTTTATTTTTTTGGTTAGAAAGATTTCCTGTTCCGTTATATTATTCAATATATCCGGAAATAGATGCAAATTTAGTGCCGATATCCTGTATTAGTTTGTATTTTAAAGTGGTTTTTACGGCTTTGTTTGATAATTTAATACATATCCTGTATCCTGTAAACCTTTGTGTAGATTACACTTTAAATTTTTCGATATATAAAATAATTGTTGTTTTTTTATTGGCTGTTGTAAGTGTATGTTTTTTTATTTATAAAAAATCAAAATATTTTATATTTGCACTTTTGTTTTCTATAATAACATATTTACCTGTAAGCAATTTAATTCCATTGGTTAATACCGTTGCGGACAGGTATATGTATATGCCAATGATAGGAATTTCTTTTTTGTTTGGTCTTATAGTTTTAAAAATATTTGAAATAAATAAAAAGTTGGCATATATGTTTTTTGTTTCATTAATGATTCTTTTTATTTGTGGTTCTTTTGAGAGAGGAAAAACTTATTCTAATTCATATTTGTTATATTCGGATGCTATACAAAAATCACCAAATAATGTAAGAACTGTTTATAATATGGGAGTTGCATTTTTTGCAAATAACGAATATGATAAAGCAATACAACAATTTGAAAAAGCTTTTAAA
>Ga0310695_10004646_pt1 | contig 24973 bp, 26 predicted proteins | sample RumenRJG_04DNA_FD_203882 | JGI IMG/M metagenome (GOLD analysis project Ga0310695, IMG submission 203882) | Bovine rumen microbial communities from Lethbridge, Alberta, Canada - RJG_04 (v2) (version 2) | ecosystem: Host-associated > Mammals > Digestive system > Stomach > Rumen | place: Canada...
ATTCGCCATACTCGCAATGAACGCCTTCCGCAAACTAAGGGAGGAATTATTGCGTTTGTTCTTACGCTGTTGCCGTTTATCGATGATTATACTACGCGTTCGTGAAAGAGTTTTTCAGTAAACTCTAACTAAACAACGCCTCTGTGAAAATACCGCCGCGTGAGCACTACTTGCAAGGAGTTTTAGTACCACCTCCACGGACAAGTTGCGCCACTCAAATTATGACTTTCATTAATCATCCGAATCTGGAAAACTATTTCGTCCGAGATTTAATGCCTTAAGCAAGGAATAGTGAACTCCGTATGTCACTCCTATTTTCACTTTGGGTTCTAGTTGATATATTTCTCTTTCTCTATAACAAAATCTAAAAAACTCTTTTCCATCAGATGTTTTATCATAATAACAAATCATATTAAGGTCAAATAATAGTTGCAAAAAATCATCCGGTTCGAGTATTTCTTCAAACAATTCCATTTTCTTGTCCGATACTTGTTTTGTGTATTCTTCAAAGCATGTAATGAACTGTTCGTATGAAAACTTTGATTTACCGTTTAAAAACTGAAAGAAAAACATAACCGTTTCAAATCCTTCTGGTGGAATACTATGTAAACACCAATCACGAGCCTCATCAACATAATAGTTTGATATTTCGTTTTGAGTCATATTAGACTCAAAACACTCTATCGAAGAAACACTCGAAGATTTTGGTGTGTTTTTCTGAATAGCCTTCATAATTGAAACAAAATCACGGGGTCGGCAAAGGGATAATCTTAAACAATTAATAAAGGCATCGTCATATTTCCTCTTTTGTGGATTTGTACTACTTGTTTTCCAAGGAAAGTAGTATTCCCAATAAGAATCAATCGGCAAGCCATCGTTATCATATGATAACAAGTTATTACAAAATTTAAAGAGGGGAGAACTCTTGTAGTTTTCATACGTAGTCCTCCAGTCAAGCATTACGCTGTTGTCCCGAACTTTATTAGCTTGATTATGTAAAGATAATTGTGGAAATAGATCAGTTCTAACAGAGAGAACAACTTTTAGGAAACCATCAGAGTCAGGCATAGAACGAAAAATAGAAGTATTAACTTCCCAAATTGCTTTTGCAAGACCCTGCACACACGCTTTGTATTCTCCATCCGAAAAATCGTCAACTCTGATATCAATGCTGTCAATGAATAGAAACTTATTCTGTTTTATCTTTAATCGAGAAAAGGCTTCGCTAAATTTTCTTTCTAGATCCAAAAGATTGTTTTGAAATTTGAGCAAGGTTTTTTCATCGCTTATTCTTGTGCTTATTGAAGCTTTAACATCAGAATTTAAATTCAAAGCGTTGAAAGACAGCCCAGTCTCGCCTGTACATGCTTTGTCAAAAAGGTACTTAAATGATGATGCAATTTCTGGAACAAACGCATTTTCATAGTATTCATCAATGCTCTTTGTCAATTCTACAAAATTAGCAGATCGATTTGGACCAAACATTGCAATATCTTGTTTTCTAATTGATTTTGCGATTATCATCAATATTATTATTTTCCAAGTACGCACATAATCAGAAAGTTGTAAAAATCCAAGCTTTCTTAATTCAAGAAAAACTCGATAATCTGTGGATTCCATATTGACAATTTGCGATTTTGTGTTTTCATAAAGGTTGTTTTCCAAAAAAACAGCATAAGCAGTTTTCCCTGTCCCCTTGTCACCAATTAAAAAATAAGTGTCATCACGCATAAGCTGTTCAAGTTTTTCATCTTTTACAAATATCTTTGAAAAAAAGTCACGATATCTCCTGCTATTTCGATACGATGCAGCATCTCCATAACCGAAATCCAGATCCTTGATATTTTTCATCACCAATCACCCTTCTATTTTATTCCATTATCATAGTAGCATATTTCTTGAGATTATTCCATAATGTAACACATAGAAATTCAACAGTTACTTTTGTGAAAAAGTAACAAATAATAATGAATACACTTGTGCATATGTTTTGATATTATAGAAAATCAGTAACTATTCAGCACCCCACCCCAAAAACCTGATTGATCTGACCTGATAGAACCATCTTTACCGCGTGATAAGAATCAAACCCGTTTTTGCGGGCGGTGCTAACGAACGACATTAAGCCCATGTATTCTTCTGCGCCGGTTCTGCTTCTGAAGCAGCCGCAAACCTTGGTCTTTGTTTTGATGTTGCGGATATCGCGCTCGGCTTGATTATTGTCGAACGGAACACCGAGCTTTTCTAAAAACAGGCAGACTGCTCCCTTGTATTTTTTGAGCCTGTCAATGAGCGCGAGAATTTTACCGCGTTTTACTCTGCCGCGTTTTTTTCGGACAGGTTCCGCAATAGGATTCTGCGCGTATGCCTCTTTTATTATGACGTCGTATTCGCGTTTGTATTTTTGAATTGTAAACACGCTGAGACAATCTTTTCCTGTCGCGATTGCCTTGTCTTTTGCTCTTTTCATACGCAAAAGGTGTTCCTTGAATTTTCTCGCCCATGCTTGCTCCGGGTGATTTTCTGCAATTCCGTTCAGCTCTCTCAGAAGATGAGCGCAGCATACAGAATGCGTCACATCGTTAAACTTCCAATAGGAAGTCCAGCAATCATGAACGATGATCCCGTGATAATCAGGAAGGACACCCGTGGATTTTATGCCTTCATAACCGCGTTTTTTGCTGACGGTCATATATGTGTAGCTTCCGTTTGAAACATTGTGAACCCAATGCAGCTTGCCGTCTATGTTGGTTCCCGTTTCATCGCAATGAACCAACGGAGTTTCAGAAAGCTTTTGACGTATCAGCTCAAGTGCCGGCTTTACTTTCTCTGCACAACGGCTTACGATATTCTTAATCGTACCGGTTGAAAGAGGTATATTGAATACGCCGCCTAATATTTCGTGGATCCTGTTGACGCTGACCGCACCTACGGTATTAAAAGCGACAACCAGAGCTTGCAGATTCTTGCCGTATTGTACATTTGCTTTTACATCTTTGGGAAATGCTCCTGTTTTGGATTCACCGCAAAGAGGGCACACTTCGACACAGAGTTTTTCGTGAGCAGTGATATTTACCTCAACTACCGCGTCGATTACGTTCCGCGTCTCCTTAACGCAAGCCTTTGAAGCGCACTTATCCCGATACGGGCAGGAAGTACAGTCGGTGTGCATATACCTCTTGATTTCGTCGGGCTTGGAAAGTACAGCAAGATGGGTTCCTTGATGTCCTTTCTGTCCGCCGCGTTTCTTCCCACTTTTTTCACGCAGGCTCTTAGGAGCTTTCTTAAAACCGTCAGATGATGGCGGTTTGGAGCTGTTGCCGGAGTTCTTGTTAAGCTGCTCACGCAATTCTTTGATTGTCGCGTTTAGTTCGGCTATGGTTCGATTAAGCTTTTCAATTTGCTCTAAGTGCATTTGATTCTGCTTCATCAACGATTCGATAAATTCTTGTGTAACCGGCATTTGCTCCACCGCCTTTCGTTACCGATATTATACCATAATTAACGAAATTTGGCTATACCGCGTCCTACTGACGATTGTGCATTTTGACGAACCCGATTTTTAAGAGGCGTTTTTAGTGCCTCTGGAGAGCATAGCGTATGACCAATTTGTATTTCTTTCATCTGCATGCCTGCTATTCGATATTTCAAAATTTCTTTTGTGCAGGTATACAATTTTTTTGTCGTTCTGAATAGTTACAAATCAAAAAATTATTTTTAAAGAAAACCGAAAAAGTCATTTTTGTATTATTCTTTTTGAATAAACCAATAATGCCAACAATAGCAAATAAGAGACCTCCACTGATAGCTTTTGCCCAGAAGTCAAACTCATTATCCATATTGTTATTAAATGTATTTAGACTCTTTTGATTTGCGTCATTTATTTCTCGAATTATACTTTCGTATTCCAAAAGCAAACCTTGATTTTTGTGAATTTTATCATCATTTAATTCTACAATGGAGGTTAGATTATCAATTCTTTTTTCAATTCTATTATAGTAAAAGAAATTTGCATCTAAATATGGAAATACTATTAATACGATAATGAATATTACTATCAGTGCTCCCCAGAATTTTTTGCTTTTATTACCGGTTGCTAAGCTTTTGAGTAAATCAAAGATTTTTTCTCCCATTAGTTTCTCTCTTTCTTATTTTAGAATATCCAAATCAATCTTATAAATCATCTCTTCTGGTTCGTTTATCTTCTGTACAAACATCAGCATATAAATTGGCAAATACGCAATCTTTTCTTTGGTGCTAACGTTTCCGTTATGGAAGACATACGCCTGTTTAATAGCATAATCGTCATTTGCCATCACATTACTCAATGCTGCGTGCTTGGTATAGTCCTTGCCGGATTTTATTTCAATCGGTAATACATTTCCGTTTTGCTCAACAACAAAATCCAACTCGCCTTGTTTCTTACTGTTGAAGTAATATAAATCAAAACCGTGTGCTTTTAATTCCTGAGCTGCTGCGTTTTCGTAGATGGAACCGAAATTGATATCCTTCTCTTTGTTCAGAATCTTTATCTGAATATTGTCCATATACATAGCCGCCAATAAACCGACGTCAGACAAAAACAGCTTAAAGAGATTTGTGCTTTTTGAAAGCAACAGCGGTGAAACCGGTTCATTAACGCAAAAAGTCGGCAAGGCTACGCCTGCGTCCTTCAGCCAAATAAAGCTGTTGGTATAACGCGAAAGCTTAAAGTTTTCGTTCAGATTTTTCAAAATAAAGCGCTTGTTTTTCGCGTTCAGCTCACTTGGAATCAAATCAAAAATATCTTCCAAATACAACTTGTTTTTCGGGTCGTATTTGGCGATGTCTTTTTTGTAGAGAGCGATAATGTTCCGTTGTTCCTGCACAACCTCCTGCAAATTATTGGTGGCAAGATATTGATTCACCACCGACGGCATACCTCCGACGATTAGATAGAGCCTGAACAGCTCCATCAGTTTTTCGTGGACAACGGCGTCAACGTTTGTTTTGTTGTCAAAGCATTCTTTGAGGTTATTTATGACACGGTCTGAAACGCCGTACGCACGAATAAATTCCTCGAAATCCAGCGGATACATTTCGACAATATCCATATAACCGACAGGCACGGAGCGAATATCTTTCAAATCAACACCAAGCAACGATCCGCTGAGGATATAACGGTAACTACCCTCATCAACAAGAAACTTGACAGCAGTGACAATCTCCTTGCATTCCTGCACTTCATCGAGGAAAATCAGGGTTTCGCCCTTAATCAAAGGTGTTGTCGTAACAGCGGATAAACGGAGCAGCAAATCATTGCTGTCTGTTGCGTTTTCAAAGAGAGAGCGTGCGTTTGGATTCTCTAAAAAATTTATCTCAACAAAGGATTTGTATTTCTTGCCAAGTTCGCGGATAATGTAGGTTTTTCCAACCTGCCGCGCACCAGTAATCAGCAAAGCTTTTCGGTTTTCGCTTTTATAAAAATCATCTAAGCGCCGTTCGATTTTTCTGTGAATCAAAGCAATCGTCTCCTTTTCTATGGTTAGTATACCATAAAACGTCCGATTATTCAACTGTTTCAGATTTATTTTGTCCGTTTTTCTAAAAAATTACATCCAGTCTCCAATGTGTTCGTCAACAGATTTGTCTTCAATATATCTTTCTTTTGTTTCAAACCATAAGCAGAAAGCAACTGCAGTCCTTTTTGATTGTTCATCCATGTTTCTGAATTCTTCTGTGTGTTTTAAAGATAAAATACTTTGGTAAGCATTTTCATCGCTTATATATCCATCAAAGCCATTTGATTTAAATCTCCATCCACCGCCATGGCTAGAGCTCCAATGATTAGCACCTATTTTGGTTAAGTATTTGAGAACATTAACTGCTGAACCAAGTGCAGTTTTCATATATTCATCTAAAGAAGATTTATCTATATGATACCAAAAGACATAAACAAAATAGAACGAACTGGCACTCAATAAATCCTCTTTTTTTCTTCTTTTATCTAGTAAATTGATTATAGTCGTTTCAATATTATCTAATTGCGTTTCATCAAGGAATCGATAGTTGTAGTTTATATTATCTCCAATTCTGCCATAGGCCCTTTCTGTTTCCAGTATCAATCCCACAACGACAGAAAACACATTAAGTTGAGCTGAGTTAAGGAGTTTTAAGAACAATTGTTCATTCATTTCTTTTGGAAAACTGTTGAGAATTTTCCATATGCACTCTGATAAATAATAACTTGGACTTGCTTGAAAAAGCCCTTTTGACTCGTTGTTGTCTGCTATAGTTAATTGATTGATCAGTTCTGTTAAAATAAGTTCTTTTCTTTCTTCCGGAATATCATCAGTATATGAGCATAGCTCTCTGGCATACTCCAGCATTTTATTGTGTTTTACTAAATCATTATAATATATATTAAGTTCATCTTCTTCATAGCTATTAATTGAATCCAATAATTCTTGTTTTGAGATTGTTACATCCTCTAATGACAGCGTGAAATACAGAGATGAGCGAGTATTACAAGCTATCTTTTGCTTCCTTCTCAGTTCTTCTTCAGAATCTTTAGAATGATAATAACCGCCTGTTCTGAATGAAAACTTGGGAAAAATTGTTTGGATAACTTGCATCATCAATTGAGGATTATAATATATTTCTTCAAAACTCTCCAGATAATTGTTATAGGTTTTCTTTTGCTCATCAGCAGACATACCAAGTGTATATACGCTGCCACAAATACTATCAATATTTGTGTATATCCAGTCATATATCTCTGGAGCACAGATTTGCAAAGTTGTAATTGCAAGTAAGTCTATGCCATTCGTTTCGTCTCGTACTAAAGCATATTTGAATTGATAAACATTGATTATTCTGTTTACATCTCGAATACTTTTAATAAATGGTGAAATACAATGATTAAAAATGCTATTCCAGTAATCCTCTTCAAAATCTGAGCATGGATTATCACCAAACCACAGTTTGTCAAGCTTATCAAATAACACTTTGTGAACCAAGTCTTGCTTTGCTTCCGGGATATCAAACGGAACCTGAATTATTTTTTCGAGATATTCCTCGCCGTCACAATTCTGTTCTTCGCTCAGAGCTCTTGCCACTACTTCTCTATCAAAAGAGAGTAAATAAATCATATTTGGGAATCCCGCCAAAGAATTAACAATCTGAAAAATAGACCTTATTTGATTGTTGTTTAATCTGTCAATATCATCAATAATTACAATTAGCTTTTGTTGCTGTTCAAGTAATGCTTCTGTTACTTCTTTTTTCTTTATACTAAGATTATCACTCTGCCCTTTAGAGATTTCCTCACCTGTTCTTTTCATTACTAACTTTGCTATCTTGATAAACTTTCCGGCTACGGGAATTAATTCAGCGTAGTCAAAGAATTCCGAATACGCCTGTAAAGCAGTTCCTATTTTTACTAGACTTTCACTTTTTGAATGAATATTTAGGTTCTACTGAAAAACTCGAAATAACGAGAAAACAAGAGAAAAACAAAGTATACAAGAGATTTTCATGCATCTATAATACCCCAAAATATGGCATTTCTGTCAAAAATCACACGTTTTGGGGTAGATGAGTATTCAATCTTTGATAGAATTCTGAAATTATCTGACCCTTAAAGAAAATAATCGCCTGCTTTTTATACTTTTGTTTTGCTTCATTTGCAATAAAGGGCAAGAATAGTTGATAGTCTACTTTTTCAGGAGACTCTATTTAGTTCTTCACAAATAGTAGCAAAAAACTGAATGATTAATTGATTCTGATCCGAATAATTCCATGGATTAAAATGAATAATAATCGGTTTTTTGTTCTCGTCTAGGCTGCTTGTCAAATTAATTATGTTTTCCTCCATCAGATTGAGAATTGAGGTTTTACCAGATCCCCATTTTCCGCAAATACTGATTGTGAAATTATCCGTATTTGTATACGAAAGAATAGCGCTTGCAAGTTGTTTTGCAAATGAAGCCCTGTTTAACAAATCTGATTTAGTATCATTGATTGGCTTATCTGTATTAAACAATTCAATCCCTCTTTCCATAAGACATCCAGTTTATTTTAGTTTCTTAGTAAAGTAATACCTACAATGTCCTTTTGGACAATTTTCTAAAACACCGAACACCGCATAACCTTGCTTTTCATAAAACTCTTTTGCCTGAAAATCAAAGGTATCGAGGTGTATTAGATAACAACCTTTTGCTTTAGCGGTTTTCTCAATTTCCGCAAGCAGTCTTGCTCCCAATCCGTTACCACGGTATTTGCTGTCTACCCACAGCGAATCAATGTAAGCAACATTCCAGCAATACATTTTCGCAACACAGCCAGCGATAATATTTCCGTCATCATCGGTTATCTTTTTGTCGAGTGTATCAAATAAAACTACTTGTTCTGCAGGGACTTGGGAAAGGTTGTATTCTACAAGCCTGTCAATGATATAATCGGCATCGCCGTCCTTGCAGTTTTCTATTTTATAAGCCATACTATCCTCGCTTTTCAAATATCAAATGATGGAAGAAAGCAATCCTTTGAAAATCAGGATTTTGAGAGACCTTCATTTCAATCTCAATCATCTTTTTCTGCCATTTTTCATCTTTTTGAATCTCCTGATTCTGCTGTAAATCCCAGAATGTTCTCAAACCATAGGTTTCTTGCAAGTTGAAACCGCCGCACCATTCGATAATATCCTTGTCATCATAGTAATTGATTGTGCCGAACTGTTGTGCGTTGCTGTTGTAACCATTAAGAAGATTGTTCGCTTCATCAAAGTTGTTGAGCAAGACAATCATCTGCATAACTCTGCCGTTGCGGTTGTGCTTGACGATAGACAGCTTACCATTTAGCTTTAGCAACCGATAAAACTCACCGACAATTATTTCTCGGTCATCAGCGTATTCCAAAACGTTATGACAGAAGATATAATCAAAGGATTCGCTCGACAACTTTTTCAATTCGTCTTTACTTCCGATAATTTGCCGATAGCCATTTGTATTCACTTGCTGAGCAAGCATATCCTCGGAAGGCTCAATTGCAGTTACTTGATTGTCAGCGGCGAAATAATCGGCTGTAATACCTGTCCCGCTTCCAAAGTCAAGAATCGTTTTATCTTTCAATTCTCCGATTTGTTTCCAAATGATAACTTTTGCGAGTTTCTCCCAAGTGGGTAGCTGATTCAACATATTAAGCTCCAATTATTTTTATTTCAATGCCAAGAACACCATATTTTGCTTGCTGTTCCGGCGTGTAATACAAATCCATATCTTCAGGTTTAGCAGTTTCAATATCCGCTTTCGTATAGCCGCATTTCAATAAGGGCAATTTCTGATACAATTCAGCGAAGGATTCAAATCTATGTATAGCGATTACTTCTGCGGTCAGTTTTTCTCCGGTTTCAATTTGAGTGAATTCAATACTATCACCAACGTTTATCTTCTGTCGCTTTTCGTCGTTGAGTCGCAATTCAATTGTCTTTTGTCCGGAACGTATCATTGCGAATGGTTCGGGGTTAAGATTCATTTTGTGTGCCATTATTCAATCCTTCTCGTAATATACAATCGTCATCTTATCATTAATTTGCTCTGTTTTGCCTGTTTGGTGATAACCGAGCTTTTCATATAAATAGCAGTTACCTTTTTCTTGCAAAATAGTGCCGAGCTTCCAATTCTGTTTACCGTGAATACGCTCGGCTCCCTTTATCGCTTGCTGAGCATAGCCTTTGTTACGATATTCCGGCATTATGAAAACCGGTGATATTCTTTTTCGGGTAACGCCGTCTTTACAGTCTACAATACGGATAACGCCGACCTTTGCATTGTCTGCCGTAATGAAATAGTACGTCGTTTCGGGCTGTTTGAACCGAAACAATATATCCTCATACTTTTCCGTTGCAGGACTTGTTTCCGTATCCTGATACTTTGCGTACAACTCGGAAAAAGCATCTTTTTGCATTTGCAGGATTGTATCTAAATCTTCAAGATTAGCTGCAATAAGCTTTATATCCATTTCATCCCTCATAACCACTGTACAAACGCCGTTTTATCCGTGCAGTTGTAGCCTGCCTGTTTATAAAAATTCAGTGTGCGTTCACTTTTCGAGCCTGTGAGCAGCATCATCTTATAGCAATCAGATTTTTCTGCCAATTCTTTTACGTAATTCAAGCAGGCGGTAGCATAGCCCTTTCCTCTGTAATCGGCGTGCGTAACAACATTTTCTATAAAAGCATATGGACGAATGTTTCGTGTCAGGTTAGGAATGATCACACAAACGCAAGATGAAACGAGCTTGCCGTCAACTTCGCAAACGATGATATGATGATTCTCTTCGTTGCAAATTGCCGCCCAAGTATTATGTAAATGCTCGCTGTCCTCAGGCACACCAAGCTCGTGCAAATGTTTATATAATTCAAGCAGATTGTTTAATTCGCTTTCTCTTATTTCTCTTACTGTCATTTCTTCACCAGATTTTTATCAATAAATTCCATATACGGCTTGCGGTTATAAATGCTGTCGAGGTTGTTATTGTACCACTTAACTTCTTCTTTCAAGCCCTGTTTTAACGGTATCGTTTCAGGCATCAACTCGTTTAGTTTGCTAACATCAAGCACATATTCATAATCATAGAAGCAGAAGTAATCTCTCTGCGGAATAGCTTTACTTACGCTGACAAACTCGGCGGTTTTTCCGACTGCCTTATAGCACAACTCTACCCATTCTTTTACAGTTACAATATCCTTATTACCGACATTGAAAATGTGATTTTCGGGGTGCTTGTCTATCAGAATTTCAACGAAGCGGCAAAGATCGGATACATTAAAAAATTGCAGCTTCATATCGCCGTTTTGAGGTATATAGAACGGTCTGTCCTGCAAAGCACAATCAAACGGAAACGCTTCACGGTAAAGGTTTTCATATACGCCGTAGAAATACGGAGGACGGAGGATATAGGCGTTCGGTACGTTTGCTTGTAAGTATTGTTCCGCTTTCAGCTTGTTCATTCCGTAATCGCCCCAAACGGAATTATAGCCGCAGGGCTGTTCCTCTGTAAAGGGTTGCGGATTGGTCTCGGGATAGACAGCACTGGAGCTGATGAAAATGTAATCATCAAAGGTAATGCCCGAATTGAGCAGCGTTTTGATATGTTCCGACGTATAGGCGGTGATGTCGAGAATAAGGTCAAAGTGCTTGCCGTTGAGCCTCTCGCCTAAAGCTGTTCTGTCACAACTAATATGCGCAACACCATTGACTTGTGGTCTGCTGCCACGGTTAATAACGGTCACATCATTGTCTTTTGAAACGAAATATTCCGCCGCATATTTGCTAACAAAGGTTGTTCCGCCTGTGATAAGAATTTTCATTACTACTCCTTTCAGAATCAAGCCCGTTTTTCTATCAAAATAATTCTACCACAAATCTGAAAATATGGCAATAAAAAACGCCGCCAAGTAGGAGAATGTCCCACTTGACGGCGTTGCTATTATACTGCAACTATATCCTTTTTGACACAGCGAGCAAGTGGCACGATAAACCGATGATTTCATCGTGAGTGTCGAGTAAGCGGACGGTGGTCATCAATATGTTCCGTGACTTTTCATTTTTCCACAGCTCGTCGATATTGTTTGCGAGCCAAGCGCCGCCCATTGTTCCGTGTACAACAGAATCGTAAAAACCTCCGACTTTAAGCTCAGCTTTCAACGCTTTTGCCGTGTGTAAATGTGAACTCCCCAAGCCTGCATATACTTCTTTGTTCGGATTGATATGGGTACCGTCCTTCAGCTCACGCTCCACCATTGCCAAGAAATCAGGATTTTCCAAATACGATCCTCCGTTGGGAGAATATACGGTTAACTTGTCGAGAAGAACAGAATACGGTGTTAATGCTGCCGAGAACAACACTCCGCCTTTCTTTAACAAACGAAAGCCTTCTCTTATTGCCCTGATTCTTTCCTCATAGTCAGTAATATGATAAAGAGGTCCCATCAAAAGCACAGCGTAGGCGCTGTTGTCTGCTCTCGGAACTTTTCGGGCGTCGCAAACCTCACTCGCGGCAAGCGAACAGCCGGGATACTCTTTCGCAAGCTTTTTGCTCATTTTGATATTGGTTTCGGACAAATCAAAAAGATGTACTTCATATCCAAGAGAAGCAAGCCACCAAGAATACTCTCCATATGCGCCGCCTATATCATAGATAACGGCAGGCGGTGTAGGCAGATTTTCAAGCAATATTTCTTTTGAACGTTCAAATTCTATCAAGCCTATATCTGTTCTCAGCCTATTATATTCTCTGCCTTCTTCGTAATAAGTCAGAACAGCATTGTCTATTGTTTTCATATCTTTCTCCTTTGCTATCATTATAACTTTGTTGGTCTGTTTCATCTGTTTCGATTTGTTGGTGAACGAGCTGTTCCGACATATTATCGTCTCCTTTCAAGAAAAACAAAAACCGGTCAGAAGCTTTACAGGCTACTGACCGGTTGCAGACAAAATAAAAAATTATGCGCACAACAAACTAAGCCGGTTGCCTGATTCGACAATGGCTTGCTGCTGATTCATTTTGTTAAAAACAAAATACATCATTGTTGTGTCCCTCCATAATTTGCTGCCTATTATAACACTACGTCTACTTTGTGTCAAGAGATATAGAGCAAAAATCACCGCCAAGCAGGAAACACCCCACTTGGCGGCGGCTGTGCTTATTAGGTACAAATCAACTCTGCATAACACACTTTAGTTACACAGATTGGAATATTGAGTGTGCTAAATCTTCTTTGCTTCTGATAAAAATCTTATCAGAATGATTGTTTTGATAATACCTGTAACAAACAGCAAAGCTGACGATAGAACGATAGTAATGAAAACATCAGGTACAAACGCTTTTGCTACCCAAAGCGGTGTTTGGAAGAAAACAGGGACAATAAGCAAAATGATTATCGGTAATATAAAATGATAAATTACAATGGAAATGACCTTGCGGACTTTTTGGTTCTTCTTGAGTGATTTTCTATAACGTGGTAAGAAACAAAGAGGAAGAACGGCAACAACAAAAACCGCAAGCATAATCAAGTCAATACGCAAATGGTTTAACAAATATGTGTTGTCTGTTATTTCGTTTGGGCTTTCACCTAAAAGCATTAGTATGACACCCCAGCCCAAGCTATCCATCATTTCATTCGTCACAAAGTAATCATTGACGTTAGTTGTGATGGCGACGCCGATTCCGCTTTCGGGAAGGATAAATACGCAAGAGGTACCCGTTTCCACCAAACCGCTGTGACGCAATACCGGCTCTGACAACGACTCCTTGACCGTTGCCCAGCCGTATCCGTACCAGAACGGAACGTCATCCTCTACATAAACGGTATCTCTGTAAAACATTTTATCGATACTTTGATTTGAAATAATACCTTCTCCTCCATTCAAGTACATTTGCAGATATCGTCCCAGATCATTAGTAGAGGAAGAAAGATAGCCTGCAGGAGCTGTGATCCAATCGTTTTCAGATGTTGGGTACTTGTGACTGCGTTTCACTTGAATTCCCCAATAGTCAGTATAACCGTCAATCAAACCGTTATTGACACTTTCCTTTTGTGTGGCGGCAGTATGTGAAAGATCAAGAGGTTCAAAGATATTCTTCGTTACATATTCCTCATAAGATAAGCCGCTGACCTTCTCAATAATCTTGCCGAGTAAAGAGTAATTTACGTTGGCATAGTGATGCTCACTCTGTTTATTTATGATATGATAGTTTTCAAGCGTTTGGTGTTCACCAAGTCCGCCCGTATGATTGAGTAGCTGACTGACGGTGATTTTATCGCCGTCCGCAGCATTTGGCAGATAAGCTGAGATTTTTTCTTCTAAATCTATTTTTCCTTGTTCAACAAGCTGCATCACACAGACCGCCGTGAAGGATTTGCTTACCGAGCCGAGAACAAACGGTGTATCGCAGTCATCACACTCCCCATAACAGCTTGAAAATAACACATTATCCTTATCCACAATGGTAATAGAAAGCGCCGGAATATGGGCGTTTTCAACACAGGACTGTAAATATTCGTCAACCGTCTTGTAATTCATTTGGTTTGTTACAGCACCAACAGATAACGAGCTGCATATTATCATAGACAGAATTACAATCATAATTATAACAGTACTTAAATACTTTCTTTTTTTCATAGCATTCAACCTTAACTATCAGATAGGATAATCTACCTTTAATTATTTTGTCAATTTTATCATACATCTGAAAATAATGCAATAGAAAACGCCGCCAAGCAGGAGAGTCTCCCACTTGGCGGTATTGAATATAATTCTATATTAGAAATTTATTCCCACTCGCTTAATTCATTTTAACGCTAAACATATTAGTTTAATACAGGCGGTTTTTTGATACATATTATACTGCTATTCTGCCTATTATTTTGGGCTTCAAAACACAAGGTGTATTACATAACAGCCTTTCACTTTAGCAGTTCGATTTCCGAAACCAGTCTTGCTCCCAATCCCTTATCACGATCTCTCCCGTCAACTCAAAGAGTATCAATATCAGCGACATTCCAACAATACATTTTTGCGACACAACCAGCGATAGAGATTCTAATTCACTAATTTATTCTTTCATCGTTGCAAGTCTGATAAGTTCCCTAATATGAATGTCAACACTGTCCAAACACGGCAAAGCAGCGTTTGTATCACTAAGGAGCAACGGCAATTCAGTACAGCCAAGGATAACAGACTCTATACCATATTGAGTGCGCATCCTGTCTATAATGGCATTAAACTCCTGTAATGTCGATTTTTTCACGATACCTATCTCAAGCTCTTCTAAAATTCTTTTTGCGATAAGTTCTCTGTCCTCTTTGCACGGAACAAATACATCTATACCAACACTCATCAGATCCTTTTTCATATAATCCTGTTCCATTGTAAACATAGTACCCAGAAGTCCGACTTTTCTATATTCTCTACGTACAGCTTCATCGCACACTGCCTTCGGAATACTGACAAGCGACACGTTAGTATTCTTTTCTATCTCGTCATATACTATGTGCATAGTTCCGGCTGTGAGCGTAATGATCTCACAACCGGATTGTTTTAGCAGGTTTACCTTTTCGGAAAGATATGATGAAAGCTCTCCGTATTTTCCGCCTGAAACATAGTCCCATGCTTTCCGAAAATTGACGCTTTCAATGGCAATATCCGGCATTTCTTTTCCGCCTGTAAGATAATCAATTCTTGAATTCAGTTCCTTATAATACATCAACGTTGACTCAGGTCCCGTTCCGCCGACTAAACCTATTTTTTTCATGTTTACCTCTGAAGAGTCGTTATTATTCAAAAACATCACATTCCTTATTGCTGTTCCAAAAATACTCTATATCGAAAGCGATTTGTTTAGCTTTTTCAATTCCAAACAAATCGCTGATAAAACCGAGCGACATATCCATCCCTGCGGAAACGCCCGAAGAAGTATAATACTTTTCATCAACAACCCAGCGTGCTTTTTTGATCCAATTGACATTTTGAGAAATGGATCTCACCCAATCAAACGCTTTCTTGTTCGAGGTAGCGTTTCGTTTGTCAAGTACGCCTGATTTAGCTAACAATGCCGATCCCGTACAAATTGATAGCACGTTTTCTGCTCTATCACAAAGATTTCGCAATGTTTTGATAAACAATTCATTCGACACAAGACTTCTTGTTCCCTGACCGCCGGGAACAACTACAATGCTGTTTGGAGCGATTCCAGTTATTGATTCAGTTTGAGTGTAGAAGCCTTGTTTGCTTTTAATTATTCCGCCTGATAAGGAAATGTAATGCAATTTTACCTTTTCAATTCGTGATAAGATTTCAACCGGACCAAAAACATCAAGCGTTTCAAAATCTTCAAATAAAAGAAAGTATATATCCATGAAGAGTACCACCTTGGAGGTTTTACAAATAATTTCTCATTATAATTTGAACTGCATAAAGTTATTGTTCTTTTCAAATCCAAAATCAGAGTATAACAGAACACCCATATCGGAAGCGGTGATTTGAACGGTTCCGCACCCCTGTTTTCGGGCTTCGACAACTACCTTTGAAAGCAATGTCTTTGCGATACCTTTCCTTCGATAGGCTTTATCTGTGAACATACTTGACAACAGTCCGATTTTACCGCTTGGGCAACCGAAATACGGCGGCTTTTCCACGATAGACATTCCGCTTGTGCCGATAATCCTATCGTTATCTAAAGCAAGCCAAGAGATAAACGTACCGTCTGACAAATGACGAAGATAATAATCTCTCAAAGCAAGCTCAAGGTCAATTTCATCCTTTGCGCCTTCCTCGCGCAGTTGATCAATGCGCATTTTAATGAATGTATCAAGATCATTTTCTGTTAGTTTTCTGTATGTAATGTTCATAATCTCACCTAAATAATTCTGTTATCTCCGCTAAATTATTGACTATATAATCGGGTTGTTCTTCTACTGTTTTCGGCTCTGCGTAACTACCAAATCCTTGTTTGATCCACACGGTTTTCATTCCGATTTTATTAGCAGGAACAATGTCGTTATCAATCCTGTCGCCGACCATTACCGCTTCTTTGGGCTTGCAATTCGCACGATCAAGCGCAATTTGGAAGATTCGCAAATCAGGCTTTGCTACACCTTCTTCGGCAGAAGCAATAACAAGATCTATGTATTTCAGCAAACCGAGTCTCTCTAAACGTTCCTCGCTACCCAAGTTCTGATTTGCAATAATACCGATTTTATAATGCTTGCTTAACTCAATCAAACAACTTTCTGCTTCGGGATAGACAAACTCATCTTCACTATTCCAAAACGCCTTTTTTAAGCTGTATTCTTCAACCGTTTTATTGTAGGCGTTTTGATTATATTTTGAAATCTCGACCATTTTATTGTAAAAATCATCATAAGTGACCTTTGTGCCTGCTATAGTTCTTTCTATTCTATTTTGATAAGCAACGCTTTCATCTACCAGCGTTGAGCCAATATCAAAGAAAATCCATTTAATATTTGCAAGTATCATCTTATCTCGTTCCTGATAGAATAAAGCCAATCAGCTTCTCTGCATCATCAAAATCGTCGTAGTCACCTACTATACCCTCACGATGATATACAACTCCATTTTTCTCGTTGCATTCAAGGCTATTCAATAATTCTTCTTCACCGTAGCACTTTGCAAACAACGTAAATCCATACGGTTTTATTTTTGAGAGCAGCCCCTTGTGACAATCCTCTTGGCACTCATAACAATGCGCTACGCTCTTTTCCAACGAACATTTGCGATTTTCACACCAATCCTTATCGGGACAATCTCCTGAATTACAGCCGCTGCAATGCTCGTTTTCGCTACAAAGACAACAAGCGAGACCGCAACGGGCTATTCCTAATTCTCTCTTCATTGTAACTGATCTCCTATCAATCATTATTCTAATCCCCTCAACCGAATGTCGTCCAATTCCTCCGCCGTCAAACAGCCGGATTGATATAATCGCAAATGTTCTTTTGACACATCGGAATCGAAAATCAGCACATCATCGGAATTGATGGTTACGTTTACACCTTTGCGGTAAAGCTGTGCTATCGGGTAGTGCGACATATCATCAACACGTCCTAAAAGTACATTACTAGACGGTGTGATATTCAATCTGATGTTGTTTTCCACAAGAAAACCAATCACATCTTTATCTTGAACGGCAGCGATACCGTGCTGCACTTCATTAAGATGCAATGCTTTGACCGCCGTAACAATATCCTGCGCAGTTCCCCATTCACCGACGTGTGCTTTCAGAACCAAGCCGTTTTCTGCTGCTTTCTCATAAATAGGAATGAAGTTTTCAATCGGCTGCGCCAACTCGTCGCCGTATAAGTCGATGGAATAAAACTCCCTATGTCCCCAAAAATTCTTTAAGCATTCCTCCAAATAATCAACTGTGCAATGTCTTGATAAACCGATTTGCAAACGCAACTCTATTTCGGGAGCAATCCTATCATTTGCCTCTTGAAAGGCATATATCAGTTCATTAATATCGTTGTGGAAAAACTCGCCAAGCCCCCATACATCTTCACCGATTTCCAATATGGTAACTCCGTCATATTTCGCTTGCGCAAAGGTTGCTTCAATTAATAGCTTACGCCCTTCCGTACTATTATAACGGTTTCCAATGTATTTAGCGCTCCAAGCGTCCATCTCATTCATAGAAGTTAATGGCTTGGAAATAGATTCGATTTTGTATCCTGTTTTCTTTAATAGATACTCTCTGTTTCCACCAAGCACAAAATGATTATGTAAGTCAGATTTTGGAAAGCTTCGGATCGCACCTAAGTCTTCGCTTTTAAGCGCTTCTATAAAAGTCATCATAATACACCACGTTCCTCTGCCATATCAGTTTTATTCTATCACGATCACGAATCAGAAAATATGGCAATAGATAACAACAAGAGACCACCTAACTCACAGAATTTCGCCCTGTGTCACACGGAAGAAACGCTCGCAGTCGTACCCGATAAACCAGAACAAAGCCCACACAGGCAATTTGTCGCAGTGTGTGAGCGTAAAAAAGCACCTCCTGACAAAATATCGGGAGGTGTTTTGTTCAGTCGAGCTCGTGGACAATACTCAGGAAATCCTCGTCGGAAATATCTTCATTCTGCCACTGATTTTTTGCTTGCTGAACCTTATCCAACCAACTATAATAATCATCCCATCCAAACTTGATATCTTTGACATAGGACTCTGATGTCCGTTTAGCGCGCTGATAATTCCGCTCAACTGCCTTATCGTAATCCTCGAAGCCGAACAGCGTTGATTGCAACTCTGCGCGTTTCTTCGGTCCAATCTCGCTGCATTTCTTTCCGTCATCCGGATGAATCCTATCACAATAAAGTGTGCGCTTTTTTGTTTTAGCTACAAACAGCCTATTGCAATTCTGACACAGGCAAATATTTGTATTGCACTTAATCAGTTGAAGCAGTAGGAACCGGAGATAGTTTGCAGCAGAATCAAAATAATAGTATTTGGTCAGAGCCAAATCTGTTTCCGTAAGTTTCTTGTTGTCAGAATAATAACATTCCGAAAAGGCTATATCTAAAATTGATTTATCAATTTCAAACATCCTGAATGGCTTTTCATTTAACGCACAAGGCATATCCGCGTAAATATTTGTCAGAACCTTTGCGTTTTGAAAAGCAAAACCGAAATCATGATATATTTTTCTCTGCAAGGCAACTGCTTCTTCATACCCTCTCCTGTCATCGGGAGAGGGCTTTTCTATTTTGGAGAGTTCGGTTTCAAGCAGCAGACCGAGCGTGGTGTCTATCCTCTTAATCAAAAGCGCGACCTGATGGTTCTGAGTAAAAATCCGTTCAGCGCGTGCAGAGGAAAATCTTTTGTTAACAATTCTGTCTTTGATGACATAGCTTAACGCTATTTGGATCGCGTCCCCATCTATGTCAGCCATATCTACGAGCTCTTGCCCGTAGCTGCTTGAATATAGTTTCTCTTGGGTTTTGCCGTTGCAGTAAAACAGCGTGAATTTATCCTTGCCTTTTGGTAACAGATATTAACCTTTCATCGTCATCATAAAAACCGCATCCAGTCTGACTGTAGTGGATAAAACTTTTTGATAATCCGGAGTTTTATCGCCGATATATTTATCCGTGATATTACGCTATAATTATAGCATAACGATCGTTAATTGCCAATAGCTAAAGGCACTACAACTGAATAATCCTATCCGAGCGAGAGATACATCCGTTGTCGTAGTTATGCGACGACCGAAAGCGAGCGAACACTTAGTACCGCGCCATGACCTCGTAAGAGCGAGCGAGAAACGGGCTATAAGCGGCGAAGGATGACAACGTGCGAAAAGCCACGCACAGGAACTGTAGCCGGATAGAATGCCAAATTTTAAGAAAGGAATTTTTACAAGAATGGTAAAAAACAAACTCACCGTCATCGACGGCGAAACATTAATCGATATGCGATTAGCGCCTATCCGCTATTGCATTGAGGGACTTCTGCCGCAGGGTGTCGCTATGATAAGCGGCGCACCGAAAATCGGCAAGTCTTGGATGATGTTGGACTGGACAATCCGCATAGCCAAAGGAGAAGATATGTGGAATTTCAAAACCATGAAAGGTACAACGCTCTATCTTTGTTTGGAGGACAACTGGAACCGTGTGCAGAGCAGGCTGTTTGACGTAACGGATGAAGCGCCCTGCAACGCCTACTTCGCAATCTCGTCCTGTTCATTGTCCGACGGTCTCGAAAAACAGATTACCGATTTTGTAGCTAAACATTCGGACACGGTGCTTGTTACGATAGACACCTTCCAGTTGATTCGTAACGCAGAAAAGGACACAAGCTACTCCAACGATTATCAGGAAATCGAAAAACTGAAAGCGTTAGCTGACAAGCTGCAAATCACCATTCTGCTTGTTCATCATCTGCGAAAGCAAGGCGACAGCGACCCGCTGAACAAAATCTCCGGTACTACCGGAATCAGCGGCGCGATTGATACCGCGCTGATTCTTGACAGGAGCAGCCGCAATCAGAAGAACGCAACGCTGACCTGTACAGGCAGAGATATAGAGAGTCGCGAGTTGGAGCTGACTTTCTCTTCCGAGACGCACACTTGGGAATTGCTGTCCGACAGCATTGAAAATCCCGAAATGCTGTTGCCGGACGAAATTAATCGGCTGATTGAGTTTATGAAGCAGACAAATTTCTTTGTGGGTTCCAACACAGACTTCGCCGAAGATTTTTCTTCTTTCTGCGGTAAGAGTATCACGCCGAGTGTGCTCAAAAAGCTGATGAACAAATACCGCTATGAGTTGGAAAGCTACGGCGTTTATTTCGACTCCGGCAGGAGTAACGGAAAACGGTATCTCAATATCCGCTATGTTTCCGAGAGTGACGGCAGTGACGTTAATGACGGCAAAACTAACGGTGTCAAAACTGCCGCCCCTGCCGTTCCTGTCGTCCCTGTTGTTGCGTGAGGGCGTGTTACACAACCACGCTCTTACTCAGCTTCAGCTGAGGCAAGCAGAGCGTCCGGCTGTCCGCTCGGTCGCAAAAAGCCGGGCGGAAGCCCGGACCCACTTTTATATCAACCACGGAGGTAACAATTACGGCAAATAGAAAACGAAATCAAACCATTTCCATCCGGTTAACACCGGCAGAAAAGAAAGAGATTACAAACAAAGCAAAGCAGGCGCAGATGACCTTGACGGACTATCTGATTGAGTGTTCACGCAACACAGAAATCAAGGTAACGGATTTGTCTGATGTGCTTGTGGAGCTGAAACGCATCGGCAACAACATCAACCAAATCGCGCGGAAGGTGAATTCCAAGCGGTTCTTCTTCGGTAATTTCAATTCTGTTATCGAAGGTCAGCGCAAAATCTACGACGCGATTCTCAACTTGACGGGAGGTGATTAACGATGGCAACGGTCATGTATATTCCTGAACACCGGCAAAACCGTTTCGCCATGCGCGCGGTTATCAACTACTGTATGCAAGAATACAAAACCTTTGACAACAAATCAAAGCGGCAATTAATCAGCGGAGTCAACTGCGACGGTGCAAATTCCTTCCAGGAATTTATGGCGACGAAGAAAATTTACAGCAAGGATAACGGATTCTTCTTCTACCACTACGCGCAATCCTTCTCTCCAAAAGAGAAAATCACTCCCGAACAGGCGCACGAAATCGCCCTTGAATTTGCGGAAAAGGCATGGTCAGGACATGAAGTTCTGGTCACGACTCACTGCGACAGGGAGCATATTCATTCGCATTTCGTGATTAATTCCGTTGGCTTTGAGTCGGGAAAGAAGTTGCGGCAGTCGCCTTCAACGCTGAAACAGTTACGCAAACTCAGCGATGAAATCTGTATCGCTCACAGACTTTCTGTGCTCCAACCGTACCGAGGCGGCAAAAATAGTATGTCCTCACGAGAGTACCACGCACGGTTAAGGGGTAACAGTTGGAAGGAAAAGCTGGCAAAAGATATCGACAAGGCGATGGAGTTCAGCGGCAGCAAAGACGAGTTCATCCGCAACATGTCTATTCTCGGCTATCACATGATATGGACAGACGAAAGAAAACATCTCACCTTTCACTGTCCCAATGGCAAAAGTTGCCGCGACATCAAGCTCCACGACGAGAAATATCTCAAGGAAAACATTGAGCTCGAACTCCGACAAAGAGAGTTCCCTGCCGGAGCAGAACAACCGACAGGCTGGGAAGATTCGCGCAAATTATACGAGCAACATCTCAAAGAACGCGCCCAATCCAAGACTGAAACGCAGAGGATATCTGACAGCTATTCCAATGTCGGCAACGAAATCAGCAGCCTTGCCGGGGCTGTCTCCAAAATCGTTGACAACGATTCCGAAGATCCAGACGAGCGCAGAAAACGTATCGAAGCTGAAGAAAACGGTTCTACTCTTGGTTCGGTTCTCGGTTTAGGTATCGGTATGATAACCAACACAACAGCCAATAGACGAGATGAGACACTCGAGCCAGAACCTGATTACGAACAAGAAGAATACAAAACCAGAGAAGAAATCCTCGAGGAAATCTTCGGTGCTGATGATTATGACTACGGTGATTATGACGATGACGAGGATGAAGGCTTCTCTATGAGTATGTAAAAAAACGATTATACGAAGGGATTGATGGAAAATATGATTTGGTTTTATTTCAAAACCACTCCACAAAAACTAAATTTTTTACAACAAGAAAGGTAAAACACTAATGAAAATCAAAATCTATTCAACAATTATTTCACAAGGATAAGGAGGTCGACCGGAAAAGCATAAGCCGTGATGCCCTATGGCATCAACAAAAAATTCAATACCCACACAAGAAATAGAATCACTTGCAAAAGTTTTCCTGCCTGAAATCGTAGCTTTCTTTGAAACAGAAGAAGGCAAAAAAGAGTTTGAGGAATGGAAACGGCAGAGAGAAACAAAAAAAAAAATCGAGTAGGAGGCTGCCCATTAATTGAGCAGCCGACCTCTCACACCACCGTGCATACGGTTCCGTACACGGCGGTTCAATAGTTTGAGTGCAGTACCTTGTATCTGTTGAGTATGTCATCATATCCGACGGATGCAAGGTATTCGTTTGTTAATGACCTGTGCAGGACATAGCTGTCGGCGATTCGCCAATAGCCTTTCCCACTTTGCGCCCATTCCCACGCCTTGCTGTTGGGTATTCCCAGCCTGACAAGATTGTCGTGCCTGCATTTCGGTTTCTTCCATTGTTTCCAATATATCTGCCGTATTCTTCGCCTGACCCATTCGGTCAGGCGTTTCATATGGCTCTCCATATCGGCTATGGAATAATAACCGAGCCAGCCTGTGGTGTAACGCTTCAAACGTTTGAGTATCAGCTCAACCGACCTTGCCTGTTTTCGGCTCGTCAGCTCTCGGATTTTGTCCTTGAATCGCTTAATACTCTTTTGATGTGGGCGTATGCCTGCCTTCCGTCCTGTTTTGTACAGTGAAAACCCCAGAAATTTGAGTTTGAGCGGCGAACCAACCTGACTTTTCGTTTGGTTAACCGTCAGTTTCAATGTACCTTCCAAGAACTTCACGCAGCTTGCCATTACTCTTTCGGCGGCTCTGCGGCTTTTGACGTAGATGTTGCAGTCATCGGCGTATCTCACAAACTTATGCCCTCTGCTTTCAAGCAGTCGGTCAAATGCCGTGAGATAAATGTTGCTCAGCAGCGGTGAGAGATTGCCGCCTTGCGGCGTTCCCTCCCTCGTCGGACTTACCAAGCCATGCTCTAATACGCCGCTCTTTAGGAACTTTTGTATCAGCTTCACAACTCGCTCGTCCTTGATTCGCTCTCTTAACATACCTATCAGAATCGCGTGATTCACGGTGTCGAAATACTTTGCAAGGTCTAAGTCCACTACATAGCGGTAACCCTGTTCATAGTATTCCAGCGCCTTGCTGATTGCCTGATGGGCACTGCGCTTCGGGCGAAATCCGTAACTGCTGTCGGAGAACTGCGGTTCATACATCGGTTGCAGAACCTGTACGATCGCCTGCTGTACCATTCGGTCTATGACTGTCGGCACTCCCAGCTTTCGCACTCCTCCGTCGGGCTTTGGTATCTCTACCCTACGTACTGCCTGCGGATGGTACCACCCGTTTCTCAGGGCGGTCAGCAATTCCTCACGGTGTTCCTTTAGGTACGGTAACATTTCCTCTACTGTCATTCCGTCTATTCCTGCCGAACCTCCGTTTCTCTTTACTCTCAGGTACGCCTTGTTCAGATTGTTTCTGTCGAGTATCCTTTCGAGTAATTCCTCTGCACCGTCTTTTCTGTCCGTTTCGGTCAAAGCAATACTGCACGCTTCCCTGTTACTCTCTGTTTCCACCATACCCTCACAGGGACAGCCGGCTTGCGCCGTTTTCTGTGGTCTTTGCATTACTCCTTCCTCCTTCGTTTCCAAGACTACTATTGTTCGGTCCTTCCCGAAAGGTTTTTTTTCGGTACTATGACCTCTGCTGACTTCTTGCGATTCAGCCGTACGTCGCCGCACGGGTTCGACGGGTGTCAATCCTTCTGTCCTTCGCCGCCTCGCAAGACCTCCCCGGTTAAGAGCAGTAACCTTCCTCTCATATATCTGCCGCATTTACACCACAGGGTTCGGGCAGTATTGGACTTTGTCTTATTCAGCAGACTCGTCCGCCCCGTATATGCCTTATATGCGATTCCTGTTCGTCAGACCGAGAGTTTGCTTTAGGCTTACTTCAGATTCCGCCTCACGACGGACACCCTTGCCCTCGGCTAACACTTCCTACTGCCAAGCGTGTAGTGGACTTTCACCGTAACCGTCAAATAAGATAAAGAAACACCCGCCAAGGATACCGTTTTGGCATTCGTGGCGGATGAAATTATTTGAGGATAATTTATTCAGTTGAGTGAGTAGATTTAGAACGGCAGCAATCCGGTG
>Ga0310695_10004647_pt1 | contig 24970 bp, 23 predicted proteins | sample RumenRJG_04DNA_FD_203882 | JGI IMG/M metagenome (GOLD analysis project Ga0310695, IMG submission 203882) | Bovine rumen microbial communities from Lethbridge, Alberta, Canada - RJG_04 (v2) (version 2) | ecosystem: Host-associated > Mammals > Digestive system > Stomach > Rumen | place: Canada...
GAGGTGCTTCTCTATCTTATAGATATTCTGAAGCAGCGTGTTGCCTTTCGCCCCTGTGGCCAATGCATAGGTCTTCGACAAGGCATCGGTCATCTCAATGATAGACGTTCCTTGCAACTTGGCATTCTCCAGAAAAGGCACCATGCGCAGCAGGTGAGAGATATAGAGGTCGGGCTTCTCGGTCTTGATGACCTGCTTGAAGAGCCTGTTGAATGCCCATGAGTAATAGTAGCCACACTGTATGGGACGTCCCGTCAGCATGAACAGGGCAGAAAACATCGTGGAAGCCATCTTGCTGCGCTTGACGGTATAGACCTTGTCATACAATTGCTGGGCTGCTGCAATGTCGGGCGCCTCTTCTGTGTATGACACCAATACCAACTGATGGCCTTGCGACTTCAGGTATCTGGCAATATAATTGATTCTTAATAAGTCGCCTCCGCATTCAGGCATTGGAAAGCGAGGAGTGAGTATGCATATTTTCATGAAAAGGACCTTTTCTTAATAAAACGAAAACAATAGGTTTTTATTGTAATATTTTAAGAAATCTTACTTCTATTTCTCTATTTTTGATTACCTTTGCAACATGATTAGTGTTTGTATGGCCACCTATAATGGTGAAAGATATATAAAAGAGCAAGTTTCTTCCATTTTGCAGCAGTTGGGCGAGGAAGATGAACTCGTAGTTTCTGATGATGGTTCTACGGATTCCACCCTCCAGGTACTGGATGCGTTTCATGACTCTCGAATCAAGGTATTCTGCGGTCCTCGCACAGGACTGACCTATAATTTTGAGAATGCCATAAAAAATGCCTCTGGCGACTATCTGTTCCTGTCAGATCAGGATGATGTATGGGAGCCCAACAAGGTGGAACGCATGGTGGCAGCATTGCAGGATGCGGACTTGGTGATAAGTGATGCCTGGATTTGTGATGAGAAGGCTGATAGTACAGGAAGATCTCTTTACGATATATGCAAACCCCATAAGGGTTTCTGGCCGACGCTATATCATACAACTTATATTGGTTGCTGTACTGCCTTCCGAAAGACGATATTGAAGAAGTTGCTACCTTTCCCTCCTCATATCGTGATGCACGACTATTGGATAGGCCAGATAGCCGATCTCTATTATAAGACAACCTTTATTCCCGATAAGTTGCTGCGTTATCGTAGGCATGGCGATAACACGTCGGCATTGACAACAGGCAAGAGTCCGTTGTCATTGTACCAGAAACTTGCCTATAGATATTGGATTTTCTACTACGTTCTAAAAAGATGGGTACAATAAAGGTGACTTAATATGTATTCAACAATACGGATAGTTTGAAAAGAACCCACGTCTTCTGATCTCCGCATTTGTAGCGTGAGTCCATGAGTAAACGTAGCCTGTGCTTGAAACTCTTTTTTGATTGTATAAAAAGATCTATCAGGTCTTTGCTTTCTTGTGGTAATAGGGTGTAATAGCCCTTATAAAGTTCTAGGGCACTATGGTAGCGTATTTGCTGCTTGTTCAGTAATCGTTGTATTCTTTGTTTCCACTCCTTGAACTTCGTATCGTTAAGTCCTTTGACATTTCTTGAATGCTGGCGATATAGGATATGTGCATGGTGGTCGAAAACGATATGTGCTTTCATGGCTGTAGCGATACTGATGATCCACCAGTCATGCATGTCAATAAAGGATGGTTGATAAGAAGTAATGATAGTTCTTAGAGCATTGTTGAACACCATCGTGCATCCACTTGCATAAGCGTAAACAAGTGATTCGCCAAAGGTACAACAAGGGTGAAGTAGGGGAGTAGGTATTTTTTCCAAAGATTGATTGGTCATCTGGGTCTGACATGCATAGATGGCTGGCTGACTGTCATGCGAGCAGATGGCCTCAATCCCTGAAGACAACTTGTCTTCTAACCATACGTCATCTTGGTCGGCAAAGGCATAATATTTGCATTCAGGAGCATGGCGCAGTAAATGTAAAAAACTTAATTGGGGTTTTAGGTTTTCACCTGCATAATATGATAGCAATCCTTTTTGTTGATAATCTTTCAGGATATCAATAGTCTTATCCGTAGAGCCATCGTCTCTGACAAGCAATTCCACGTCAACATTTTTTTGTGTGATGATGCTGTCTATCTGTTGTTGAAGATATTGCTCGCCATTGTATGTGGACATTAATACTAATACTTTTTCTTTCATCGGCTCCATATCCCCTTTGCTTGATTATTGATTATTTTATAGAACTGAATACGATTAACGATCATACCAGGAATGTTTACAAAACACATGACAGCAACAAACCATGTGATGTCATGTTTCCAACTTACGACAAGGTAGGCTAACGGAAAGAAAACAATGGCAGCCCCAATAGTAAATATGAGTTGTAGGCGGAGCATTCCAAATCCGTTTATGATATAACTGTATCGCTCACTATAGATGAGGATGAAGACGTATATTGCCATGGCAATACTCAATCTTATGTCGATACTGATGTCGTTTCCAATCCAAATGGAGTAAATGAAATCAGAACAGACGACCATGATTATCATGATAATAAAGATTCCCAGCGTCATAAGATTCAATCTTCGGGTTGTCATACGAATCCATTCCATGTCGTGCCTCTCATGTGCGTCAGTTGTCGCAGTCCAGTAGGGCATGCAGATAACGGTAAATATAGCCAATAACAAACTAAAATACCGAAAACAGATTTGATAGGGTGTTACCATGGATGGTGTAAACAAGTTTGAGATTAGGATATTGGAAGACATAAAAAGGATAACACCAGAAATCTGGATGATGAAAAACTTGATCCCAATTCCCATGACTTCTTTTGCTTGCCTGAGATGAACAAATTTTATGCTTGGCCGAAGATGCGGATATTTGTAATAAAAAGAATAAATGTATGCTGATAAATATATAATAAGGGGCGACAGGGTATTAGCAAGTGCAATGTGCATCATAGAATGGCTACCTGACAGGTACACTAGATAAGTAAAGAAAAGAGTCAGGGTTTGACCACATACTATGAGAAGATTACTGATAGCGGGTAGTTGTAAACCCATATAGAAATTGCCTATTAGTTTGAAAATAAAGGAAGTGCAAACTAATAGGGACGTAACGATGAGTATTGAATCAAGGTCTGCGATAATATCTGTGGAGACATTAAATAATAAATGTGTGTCATACATCTTGATAATAATGAACAATACGATGGCAATAGGTATCATAATCAATGTCAGCATGGCGTATGCTGATGATATGACAGATCTTGCTTTCGGAATGTCGTTGTGTGCCAGATGTATGGCAAGCGTGTTTCTCAAACCATTTCCTAACCCGATGTCCATGTTTTCAATCCACAAAAGGAGACTGCTTATCGTCAACCATACTCCGTTTTTATAATCCCCTAAACAATTAAGTGTTACAGGAACTGTCAGAAGCAGTACGATAGCCGACCATCCTTTGGTAAAGAATGAAAGAATGATATTATTACGTATTAGCCTGGACCTTTTGTTATTTATATCTTCCATTATTTTAAATAGTTCAGAACCGGAATTTGATATGTTGCTGAGTAATCAAATAAACAAGAAATACAAATTCAATAACTGTAGCAAGGCTCAGAAATATGTTCTCTTGATAAAACTGAAGTACTAAAACGTATATAATAAATGTATAGAGACAGCATCCGACAGCGTTGTTGTTTTTATACAGACGATACAGGAAACCACATATTATACCATATAATGCGGAAAAGAATGCTATCCCTTTATACCCAAAATCGATATAAAAGGGTTGGAAAATAGTATATACATTGGTTGGGATGGGTACCATGACAAACTCCTGAGTCTTTAATTTCTCGACTATGCCATCTACACCGAATCGAATCAGAAAATGGTAGATTGTCCCAAATGTATTCGTTCCAAATTGAGGGGTCGCTTCTGGCATAAGTTGGCAGAACGCCACAGGAGGTGACAAGACATACATTGCAATAAAGTCGATAATGGTCTCGTTCTTAGAATAATCGCTTTCTGCTCCTGCGCGTTGTAGATTGAAGATATAGAAGAAGCCGATAAGTAATAATCCTGCTATGATAATAGTTCTTAGTTTGATTACTTGTTTATGGTGCAAAACGAAAATGATACAAATAAAAACGAAGAACAATGTACCTTTCTCCATAATCGCTATTGCATTCAAAAAGCATGCTAGAATAGGAATGATAACCTGCCATAATGGAATTCGCGGATATGCCCATAATGCGGTAATTAGCAAAGCCTGATTCAGAATGATGGACTGGCCAAGAAATCCTTGCCCTTCGCCAAAAATAGCAAGTATTCGGACGTTCTCCATAAGGTCGTCGGCGCTAAACATGGAGACGATTTGATAAATACGATATACGTAGAGTGGTGTAATAATCATTGAAATTATTAAGAAGAATGTAAATACATTCTTGTTAAATTCAATGTTATCATTGTATTTAAAAGAATCTGTTAATTCATAAGTAAGATATGATAAGACGCAAAATATGGGAACCCATATGATAAGGCAGTAATAAAACTGTTCAGTAATCGGATATAATAATGTGTCTAATAAATAATATAATCCTATGATCAGTGTCCAAATAATGATGGTGATACTCCATGGTGATTTATAGTCACTTAATAATGTTGAGTCAAATACAATTTTCCCCTGTTTATAGCAGATAAGACCATGTGTTAGAAGAAGTGCAATGAAAATAAAACTAAGAAGGTATCCAATAAAATGACTATTGGGCTTTAGGGGCGTCGTATTATTTTGTATAACAGCAAACGACATGTAAGAGCGTTGTTTGAGTGCTTTCTGTCGAGCATACTCTTCCGTCGCTTTCTGATATAAGTTCTTAGTTATTGAAACTGTTTGACCAAGAGCCTTTTCTTGTTGTATGTATTGTTGAGTTTTAATGTTGGTATGGGAATCTGCAAAAGTAGCATAATCCCTTTGAGCCTGTTCGTAATCGAGCCTTATGGTAGATAATTTTTGTTCTGCGTTTTGTAATGATGCATTGGCTATAGATTGTCGATGCTGCGTGATGATTAATTGTAGTTGAGCCGTAATGCTATCTAGCATTTGGGCTGCTATGACAGGGTCTTTATCTGTAAAAGTTATGGTTAGTGTTTCCTGTTTACTGCTATAGTTGTAGTTAATGCGATCCAGAATGTTCTCAATGGTGTCTTTCTCTGTAAGATACTCCCCATAAGTCATATTCATATTGGGAAGTTGCTTGTGAGACAATTCACGAGCAAAATCTTCAGTTTTTAGGAATTTGCAATAGACGTCCATGTCGTTCATTCCAGAATTGCCTTCGCCCATCAAATTCTTGATACGGGCTTTCATATTATCGAGGCCAATGGCTAAGTCTGCCTCTTTATACTCGTCAGAGAGTTTGGTGATGGCAGTATATTCATTGGGCACGCATATCCACACAACTATTGCTAACAGGGTAGCAATAATAGTTGCAAAAAAGTATGGATGCTTTTTGAGTATACCTACCATTACTGAAGAATAAGAATATCTTATAGACGGACGAACTGCGTGCGATTACGCCAGAACAATATGCCACATCTCAGCAGAAAACCCAAAAACATCCAGATGGCAAGTGTAATAACCTTAGGGCGGCTGCTATGCTTGATGGGTACTGTTGCTCGCTGGACAATAGTAAAGGCGGGCGTGCGTTCCTGCAATTTTGCCTGGGCCAATTGACGCTGTTCTACAACCTGCTGATAGATGTTATACTTCAGTTGCACGTCGTTCTCCAAGTCCTCTTCTTTCATTTTATAAGCCTGCAGAAATACATCTTGGTTGGCATCAGCATAATCAGCGTATGCCCTGCGAGCGTCGTCATACTGTTTGCGGGCTTCTGCAAACAATTGTTCCATGTATTCTAAGTCGACGCGGGCCTTCTTCGTACGATATTCTGTGATGGAACGTTGAAGATGCATCTGTACACTATCGGCAACGGTGGCAGCAATAAGTGGGTCCTGGTCTGTAACAGTAATGGTAATGACATTGGTCTTTTTATCTACCGCACAGTCAAGATTTCCTGTGATGACTTTAGCAACCTCATCTTCTTTCTTGGTGAGTCGGAATGGGTCAACTACGTGTCCTGCTCCTAGACTATCTTCATCCGTCAATTTCTCTATCAAATTAACAAACAGTGCTTTTGGATAATCGCTAATGGCTAACTTTTGATGGTGTTGTATGTAGTCTTGATAAGTATAAGTTTCGCCAGTTTTGTCCTTGGTCACTTCGACGGGGAAAAGCCCGACAATAAAGTCAGTAGAACTCATCAAGTCTGGATAGATTTCTGGATAGAGCGCGTCACCAGTCTGACCTATCTTCATGTTCATGCCAACCATGGAAGCCAGTGATGAAATGCTTCCTGAAAAGCCTGCACCCGATTCTTCCGGCGCAAGGATAACAGTAGACTTATAGATTTTAGGAGTACCGAAAGCCAAAACAATACCAATGATTCCCGCTACAAGAGAGTATATGCATACTTTCTTGCGGTCGGCTTTGAGTAACTTGATAATTTCTGCTATATTGAAATTAATAATTTTTTCTTTCTTCTCTTCCATATTTCCCTTGACGTCCATTACTTCATGAGACTTGCAATAGTGGCTATCATAGTAGCGATAGAGGCGATACCGGTTCCGAGGGCGACAGTCTCTGTTGTTGTCATCTTGTTGCTGGACTTCGATGGCACCACGATCTCACAACCGGGGCGTACCTTGGCACCTTTCGACACACGGGCCACGTCGCCATTCATGTAGATGATGTAGGCCTTGCTCTTCTTGGCTTTATTGCCATAGCCGCCGGCCATGTCGATGTAGTAACTGGCTTTTTTTCCGGCTTCATAGCCCACGGTGTTAGGATACATCACCTCGCCATTGATTTTCACGGTTCCATTATAGACAGGCACAAAGAGGCGGTCGCCTTCACGAAGCACTAGGTCCTCGTCAGAGCCAGGGTTTGCTATGGCTTTGTCGAGTTCGATGCCTACGAAATAGGTATAGGGGATGTTGGTGAGTTCTTCTCGCTTGGTCTGCCTGATATTGTCAAGATCACCAATGGACCGCCCACTTTTCAATGCCATCTCAATCAGGGCATCCTCGTCTTGCTTCTTCTGCATCTTGGATGACTCCAAATAGCGGAGCCTCTCTGCCTCGTTCATGCGGCGCTCCAGACGGGCACCTTCTACGTATGCAAGATTGGTGAAACCACCGCACTTCTTGACAAGGTCGCTCAGACGCTCGTTCTCTTTAGTCAGCGGATAGTTGCCGCCAAAGAGCACTTCACCATCTACGGTCACATTACGTTGTATGCCGTAGCCAGGGCTCTGGCGTACATAGACCTCATCGTAAGGCTGCAATTTGAAGCCCTCCTCACCGTCAATGACAAAACCGTCTTTCAGTGTGAAACTGAACGATTGTGCCATAATGCTGTCTTTAGTAGTGGCTTTGGGGTTGAAGACACGTCTCGATACCAGCACATTGACTGCCGAGGCTGTCTCTGTCAGTCCGCCGGCCTGCATGATAAAGTCCTCGACGGTCTCGTTTTCCGCATATTTGTAGATGCCGGGATTCTGCACCTCACCATGGATGGTCAGTGTCTGTTTCATACGGACCTCTTCCTGACTTGGAATGAATAGCACGTCTTCGTTCTGCAAGGGGATATCGGCTATACGGCCTTCCATGATGCCCGCCAAATCGACGGCTTTCATTTCCAACGAACGGTCTGCTTTCATACGGTGCATGATGGCATGGGCAGTGAAGGCATCTTCTGTGACACCCTCAGCAGCCTCGACGAGTGATTTGACGGTTGTGATGTTCGTGCCTAATTCGAACATTCCAGGACGGAATACTGCTCCCTTCACCTCAACCATGTTAGAATAGCGTTTCACGATACTGTCAACAGCCACGGAATCGCCATCGGCTACATGGAAAGAACCCATGTCAAACTCGTTGACGGTATGCACAGAGTATCGGGCTCCTGCCTTTCGTATCACTCGTATGGACTTTTTATAGGCATCGCTGGTAAAACCGCCGGCATATTTCAGAAGCGAGTTGAGGCTCTCATCGGTCTTCATCTCGTAGAACATGGGGCGCTTGATCTTACCTGTGATGTTGACCAGACAGTCATAGGCACCTACGATGATGACGTCATTGTCGGTTAGACGGACATTACCAGTGGCCTTTCCGTTGAGGATATAGTCATAGACATCGATTGTAGATATTAGTCGGTTGTTGCGATAGACCTTGATGTTTCGCAGTGTACCGATGTCGGTGATGCCGCCGGCCATGTAGAGAGCATTGAACGCGGTGGAGAAGGCGGATAGTGTATAGGTGCCTGGGGTCTTTACCTCGCCCATCACATTGACCAAGATGGTTTTCGTCTGGCCTACTGTCAGTCTGATCTGGCTGCTGCTATAGCGTTGACCCAACTGTGAGCGAAGGTGTGCATTGGCCTGTGCCACCGTCAGCCCGCTCACTTGTACGGGTCCGAACCCCTCAATGGTGATGTCGCCATCGGGCGAGACAGTAGTGTTGAAGGTTTCTTGTGAGGCACCATATACATCGACGATGACAGCATCACCAGGCCCTAGATGGTAGTCTTGAGGGGTGGCAATGTTCACATTGGGCTCAAAACTCAGGTCCTCGTTGTTGAAGATGTCGTGTCCGAAGATACGGTTCTTTTTCTCTCGCTCAGCCTCAAGCATCTGCTCTAACAAGGCAATGGAGTCTAAAGGCACGATGTCTTCCATCTCGGCCTGCATCAGAAGGAAGTCTTCATCATCGTCGTCGTAGGTATGATGGATGTCCTGCGAGCCTTGGATGCGCTGCGAAGAGTTGGCGTTTTTCTGAGTCTTATTGGTTGTACGTTGTGTCCGTTGTCCGCGTTGTGTCCGTTGTTGTGCGTTGTTCGTGCGCAGGCGGTTGTCGCTGTCGTTGGCATCAGTGCCACCCAGATTGGATTGCTTCTTCTGTTGCTCATACTTGCGCTTGACACGTTGCAATTGCTGGACAGTCACTCCGCGCTGCATCAGACGGGTAACAATCTCTGTCTGACTCGTTCCTTTCTCATTCTCTTCCAAGATGTAGGTTATTACTTGCTGGTCTGTCATGCCAGACTGAGCCATAGCCAGCCCGCCTGTCAGTATGACCAACAGTAACAGCAAAACGTATCTTCTCATATTCATATTATATATTGTATTCCTATATTGTTAACTCTTTTTTTGCAAAATTATTGCAAAGGTAAGCATTTTCTTTCGAAAAACCATTGTTGTTTGGAAAAAACTTTATATCTTTGCACTCGCAATGCCATATTTCGCATAGAATATGAAGGTATAGCCAAGTAAAAATGGGGTTGACTGGATTTGACGGCGAGATGAAATGGTACGTAAGCACGCGGAGCGGCGACTGTAGGCTCCATAATCTCTGCGGTCGGAAAATTAATTGGCAACAACGAGTATGCTCTCGCTGCCTAATCGAAGAATAGTAGATTATTGGCTTAATTCTCTTACAAGGTAGGAGAACGGGACGTCGCTCCAAGGATCTGGTTCCGAATCTGAGGATTCAGCGGCGCAGAGAAAATCGGAAATAGTTCTTCAAGGCTCCGATTGGGGAATGAAATTTTAGGAGATAAGGCTACGGTTGGTTGTCCAGGTCTTGCCGTTGCACGAAAATGAAGTCTGGAATAAGCGTGTAGAAAGCGTATGGTTTCCTTGTGCGGACGAGGGTTCGACTCCCTCCAGCTCCACCGAATGCCTCTCCAGGACAGTATTGTTAGGGGAGGCTTTTTGTTTGATAATAACCGAAAAACTATAGAATATGAAACATGGATTTTGGACTCTAACGGTATCGGCGATGGTGATGCTGTCATTATTGTTGTCATGTGAGAAAATGGTTGTTGACGAAGAGGAGCAGAATCAGCAGCCTTCGATAGAAATTGATGCCAACTTGATTTTGAAGGTGGTGGCATCAGGAACAAGAGCGGATTCTGCCCCATGGACAACGCTCAATTTTGTGGTTTATCAGGGCGGCAGCAAAGTGAAAGGCATTACCCAGAAAGAGGGGGATGAGGATTTTGGTGAGGTTGGAATGAAACTAACACCAGGTACTTATCAGGTAATGGTCTTAGCGCATAGTAGCAGTTCAAATCCCACGTTATCAGACCCTTCGAATATAAAGTTTTCCAATTCCGATGGCTTTTCAGATACATTCATAGCCTATCAGGATGTGACTGTTGAGGCAATGGCAAAGACATATGAGGTTAATGTGGTTCGTGCTTCGGCTATGGTTCGTTTTACTACAAAGGATGCCAAACCGGCAGAGGCAAAGCGGGTAAGGTTCTGGTATGAAGGTGGTAGTGGAGCCATCAATGTGCTGACCGGCTATGGCGTGGATAAGTCGAAGCAGAGCGTTTTTGTAGATATTCCAGATTCTTTGACAGGTAAGCCGTTACAGTTTGATCTATATACATTCCCTCGCGATGATGAGTCAACGCTAAAATTGCTGGTCAGCATGTTTGACGAAAATGAAGATCTGATTTCGTATCCTGGGACAGATGAGGGCGTCCGAACATTCACCAATATCCCTATCAAAAAGAACCAGATTACGGAGTGCTCTGGTTACTTCTTTACGGATGGCTCGGGTGACGATACGGGCGGTGATGATCCTGGTAATGATGAAAATACTGCTCAGTTTATGATTGTCGTCAATCCAGAATGGGGAAATGTTGTGCATTATGATTATTGATGACGATGATCCATGTAGATATTAAAGAGCGGGTGTTTCATTTTAGGCAACCAGCGGGAACATCACGTGGGGTGTACACCGAACGCCAGAGTTGGCTGCTAACATTTTCCGATGGTGAACGATGTGGGGTGGGAGAGTGCGCACCGCTGCCCGACCTGAGTTGTGATGCCCTGCCTCCCTCGGTGTATATGAAGGTCCTGCGTGGATTCTGTGATCAGGTGGAAAAGACGGGCGAAATAGACTATGAGGCGATGCGCGACTATCCGTCGATGCTCTTCGGTATCGAGACGGCCCTTCTTAGTCTACGGAATTCTCCGCTCTCGGTTCCCTGTTCTCATCTTCTTTTCAATACACCTTTCTCTCATGGCGAGGTGGGCATCCCCATCAACGGCTTAGTATGGATGGGTTCCTATGAGGAGATGTTGCAGCGCATGGAGGAGAAACTGAAGCAGGGATTTCGCTGCGTCAAACTAAAGGTGGGAGCCATCGATTTCGACCATGAATTGGATTTGGTGAAGCGCATCCGTGAGAGGTTCTCGTATCATGAAGTGGAACTGCGACTGGATGCTAATGGCGGCTTCCGCCCTGATGAGGCGCTCTATAAACTGGAACTATTGTCACAATATGCTATCCACAGCATCGAACAACCCATTAAACAGAAACAATGGGCAATGATGGCGGAACTCTGTCGCGAAGCCCCGCTGCATATCGCTCTTGATGAAGAACTTATCGGTGTGAACGACCCTGAGACGAAGAGACTGATGCTTCGTATCATCAAACCTCGTTATATTGTCCTTAAACCATCGCTTCATGGTGGTATGATGGGATGCAGGGAATGGATAGAGATTGCCAAGGATGAGGGCATCGGTTCGTGGATTACCTCTGCCTTAGAGAGTAACATCGGTCTGAATGCTATCGCCCAGTTTTGTAGCGATGTCTATGGCGAAGACATCACTTTCCCGCAAGGACTGGGTACGGGACAACTCTTCATGGACAACATCCCCATGTCGTTGGAAATACGTGGCGACAAATTATGGATCTTGAAGAATTCTTAGCAGAGTGGCATAACGATAGCCCAACAGTCTTGGTGCATACCAGTGGGTCAACAGGGCAACCGAAACCGATGCTCGTGGAAAAACGACGTATGGAGGCCTCGGCACGCATTACCTGTCGGTTCTTGAAATTGAAGGAAGGCAACACGGCACTGCTTTGTATGTCGCTCGACTATATTGCAGGCAAGATGATGGTGGTACGTGCGCTCACTTGCGGGCTCCGGCTCATCGCGGTGGAGCCCTGTGGCTGTCCATCGTGGGAGGGCGATGTGGATTTCGCAGCAATGGTGCCTTTGCAGGTGTTCAATCTCTTACAGACTGCAGAAGGGCGAGAACGGCTGATACATATTCGTCATCTGATTATCGGCGGCGGGGCCATCGATGATGCTCTTTCCCGTGTATTGATCGGCTTTCCCAATCAGATTTGGAGTACCTATGGCATGACGGAGACGCTCTCGCATATCGCTCTTCGTCGGCTCAACGGCCCAGAGGCCAGTGAGTGGTACACACCCTTCGAGGGTGTCACTTTGTCGCAAGATGAAAATGGCTGTTTGGTTATTGATGCTCCTGCCGTACACGACGGCATGCTGATCACTAACGATATTGTGGATATTCGGGCAGATGGGTGTTTTAAGGTGCTTGGACGACGTGATAATGTAATCTGTTCTGGTGGTATCAAGATTCAGATAGAAGAGGTGGAGCGACTATTGAAACCTCAACTTCCCTTTCCTTTTTGCATTACAAAACGAAAAGATGCTAAGTTCGGTGATGCCGTTGTTTTGCTAACTGAGGGCGATGTGGATGTTGCCCGTCAGGTATGCCATCAGGCGTTGCCAAAACATTGGGTTCCCCGCCACTTTCTCTTAGTTGCTCAGATACCACTTACCCCTACTGGAAAGGTTGCCCGCAAGGTAGCCGAACAGATGGCGCTCATTGCTTAGCCCTCGCGGTAGAAATCTAAAGATTCCTCTATCTCTTTCTTTGTGGCGGTCTGGTTGATACGGATGTCGCCGATGCCGCCTAGGAGGGTGAAGTTAATGTCGTTGCCAATGTTCTTCTTGTCGTGGGCCATCAGTTCTAGCAGGGTGGGGTAGTCATCGCATGTGATGGGCATACGTCCGTAGTGGTCGAAGATGAAATGTGCCATCTGGCGCATCTTGTCAACAGGAAATCCTGTCTTAATGACGCTCAAGTAGAGTTCGCATACCAGTCCCCATGCCACGGCATAGCCGTGAAGGACGGGGTTGCGCTGTAGGGCCAGCGACTCGAAGGCATGGCCAACGGTATGCCCCAGGTTCAGTGCCTTACGGATGCCTTTTTCCGTAGGATCTTCTGTGACGATGCGTTCCTTTACCTGTACACTTTTGGCAACGAGCATTCCTAATTCCTTGAGGTCAGGTCTTTCGATGTTGAAGTTCATCAGTTCTGCCCAATGCTCTTCGGACGAGATGAGTCCGTGCTTGAGCATCTCGGCATAGCCGGAAAGGATGTTTTCTTCATCGAGCGTGTTGAGGAACGTAGTGTCGAGAATGACGCAGTCGGCATTGCGGAAGACACCTATCTCATTTTTCAGTCCACCGAAGTTGAAGCCTGTCTTGCCTCCTACGGAAGCGTCGACCATGGAAAGTAGTGTGGTGGGGATGTTTATGATGGATATACCGCGCTTAAACGTGGAAGCGGCAAAAGCACCAAGGTCGGTCACCATGCCGCCGCCAAGATTGATAAGGAGCGAGTGACGGGTAGCCCCTAGTCGCTGCAGTTCGCTCCATACATGACAGACGGATTCCAGCGTCTTATTGGTGTCGCCTGAAGAAATCGTTATTTCTTGGGCTCCTTCAATACTTTTGAAACCCTTGACTACAGGCAGGCAGAGACAATGGGTGGTGTCGTCGGTGAGTACAAACAGACGGTCAGCCTGACATGCGGCGATTTCTTGGTGGAGCACTTGTTCAAGTCGCTCGCTGATAATGACTTTTTGCTTCTCCATGAGCGTGGTGTCGTTTTTGCGTGTGCAAAGGTACATTTATTTTTTATGAAATCGAAAAAATAAGTAAAAAAGTTTTGCTAATTCGTTGAATTTGTGTACCTTTGCAGCCGATTTGCTTAAAATGGCTTAATGAAGACAGACAAAAAACAGAACCAATACCGCGTAAACGAACAGATTCGTGTACGAGAGGTCCGCATAGTAGGCGAAAGCGGATCGACGGTGATGCCTACGAAAGAAGCATTGGATATGGCTCGCCAGCAGGGTGTTGACCTTGTGGAGATTTCTCCAAATGCAAATCCTCCTGTGTGTCGTCTCATTGACTATTCTAAGTTCCTCTACCAGCAGAAGAAGCGTGCTAAGGAGATGAAAGCCAAGCAGGTGAAGGTGGAGGTGAAGGAAATCCGTTTCGGACCTCAGACCGATGAGCACGACTATCAGTTCAAACTGAAGCATGCCAAGGAGTTCCTCGAAGAAGGCAACAAAGTGCGTGCTTATGTGTTCTTCCGTGGTCGAAGCATCCTTTTCAAGGAACAGGGCGAGGTACTACTTTTGCGTTTTGCCAATGACTTGGAAGAGTGGGGCAAAGTGGAGTCGATGCCAAGCCTTGAGGGTAAGAAGATGTTCCTCTATCTGGCTCCTAAGAAGGCTGGCGTAGCCAAAAAGAGTCAGCAGGCTCGTGATCGTGAGGCCGAGGCTTTGGAGGCAAAGGAAAGTGCTCGTCAGGCAAAATCTGTCGTAGAGGATGTCGATGTAGAAACACCTGCTAATGGTGGTCTGCTGGCAAATGCGAAGATTAGTGCCGATGCGCTGAAGAAATTGACCGAGACAGAGGATGAGTAAATCTCAAACCTCAAACCTTAAAAGAAAAAATGGTGGCGCGCCCGGTATATGCGTAGTCGCCGATTATTAATAACAATTTTAAATTTTAAAAACAATGCCAAAAGTAAAGACAAACTCCGGTGCCAAGAAGAGATTCTCATTCACCGGTACAGGTAAGGTTAAGAGACATCACGCTTACCACAGTCACATCCTGACTAAGAAGACCAAGAAGCAGAAGCGTAACTTGGTAGGTTCTACCATCGTTGACAACAGCAACCTGAAGCAGGTTCGCGACCTGTTGTGTCTCCGTTAATTAACCTATTGTCTAACATTTAAAGTACAGAAAACTATGCCAAGATCAGTAAATCACGTTGCATCAAGAGCAAAACGTAAGAGAATCCTGAAACTTACTCGCGGTTACTTCGGAGCCCGCAAGAATGTTTGGACAGTAGCAAAGAACACCTGGGAGAAGGGTTTGACCTATGCTTATCGCGATCGTCGTAACAAGAAGCGCAACTTCCGCGCTCTGTGGATTCAGCGTATCAATGCTGCCGCCCGTCTTGAGGGTATGAGTTACAGCAAGTTGATGGGTGCCCTGACAAAGGCTGGTATTGAGATTAACCGTAAGGTGCTCGCAGATCTGGCCTTGAACAATCCTGAGGCTTTCAAGGCTATCGTCGAGAAAGTTAAGTAAGGAGAAGTTAACTGGTAAAAAAGAAAGAGGTGGTCAACTGACCACCTCTTCTTGTTTGTCTTATTTTGCGTATGCTACGCTTCGTGTCTCTCTGATTACCGTAATCTTCACTTGACCTGGATAGGTCATCTCGTTCTGAATCTTCGTGGCAATCTCACCGCTCAGTGCCTCGGTCTCAGCATCGTCCATCTTGTCGGCACCTACAATGACGCGGAGTTCGCGACCAGCCTGGATGGCGTAAGTCTTGGTGACACCGGGATAACTCATGGCGATGGCTTCGAGGTCGTTCAGACGTTTGATGTATGCCTCGACAATCTCGCGGCGAGCACCGGGACGGGCACCGCTGATAGCATCACATACCTGTACGATGGGAGCCAGCAGAGTCTGCATCTCCATTTCGTCGTGATGGGCACCGATAGCGTTGCAGATGTCGGGCTTCTCCTTGTATTTCTCAGCAATCTTGGCGCCATAAAGAGCGTGTGGCATCTCACTTTCCTCGTCGGGCACCTTGCCGATGTCGTGCAACAGGCCGGCACGCTTGGCTTTCTTCGGGTTTAGGCCTAACTCCGATGCCATTACGGCACAGAGGTTGGCTGTCTCGCGTGCATGCTGTAAGAGGTTCTGTCCGTAACTGCTGCGGTATTTCATCTTACCGATGATGCGCACCAATTCAGGATGCAGCCCATGAATGCCCAGGTCGATGGCGGTACGCTTGCCAGTCTCAATGATCTCGTTCTCCAATTGTTTCTTAACCTTTGCCACCACTTCCTCAATACGGGCGGGGTGGATGCGGCCGTCACTGACCAACTGGTGCAGGGCCAGACGGCAGATTTCGCGGCGCACAGGGTCGAAACCACTGATGACGATAGCCTCTGGCGTGTCGTCGACCACGATTTCAACACCACAGGCAGCCTCCAGTGCACGGATGTTACGTCCCTCACGTCCAATGACGCGACCTTTCACGTCGTCATTGTCGATGTGGAATACGGATACACTGTTCTCGATGGCCGTCTCGGTTGCCACGCGCTGGATGGTCTGGATGACAATCTTCTTGGCTTGGGCGTTGGCATTGAGTTTGGCCTCATCCATAATCTCGTTGATGTAACTGGCGGCTTGGGTCTTTGCTTCATCCTTGAGCGACTCCACCAGGCGGTTGCGTGCTTCCTCGGCACTCAGTCCTGACAGTTCCTCCAGTTTTTCACGCTCTTTCTGTTGCATCTTGCCCAATTCGTCCTGTTTCAGGGCCAGAGCTTTCTTCTCGTTGTCGATGCGCTGCTGCTGGTTGTCCAATTCATTCTTGCGACGGCCTAGTTCGTCCTGGCGCTGGTTCAGAGATATCTCGCGCTGCTTCAGGCGGTTCTCGCTCTGCTGGATGTGCTGATTGCGCTGCTGCACCTCCTTCTCCAGTTCGCTTTTCTTGTTCAGAAATTTCTCCTTGACCTCAAGCAGTTTCTTCTCTTTGATGACCTCCGCTTCTTTTGCGGCAGCATCTACTATCGCATTGTATTTCCCCTTGATGACCTTGAGGAAAATGAAATATCCGCACAACCCGCCGATAACGAAGGTTGCCACGGCTATTAATACCACAATTAATGGATCTAGCATAATACTTAAATTTTATATATATTGGGTTTATAACATTCTCCCTTAAGTGGAAACGGCTTTCCCACCATCCACTATTTCAATACCTCTTCAATTTCGGAAGTAAGTTGTGAGAGAACATTATCATAAGGAGAAGTGTCGTTCTTGATCATCTCTTTCTCATACCTTAGCGCAATCTCAATAAGCGTCATCAGCGCGATGGTATGGTCACTCTTGCGACCCTTGTAAGCCTGTGCATAGGCTCCATAGCGGTCAGAGATGAGTTTGGCGGCTGCACGATAGTACTCCTCATCAGCACGATTGTGGAGCACCATTGCAATCTCTTCGTCGTAGACGTGCAACCTTATATTGAGTTTCTCCTTATTTTCCTCTGCCATTGCTTTCTTCCGTTACTTCTCGTCACTCAGGACGGCAATGCATTTATTCACTTCGCGTATCAGATGGGCCAGACGCTCTTTGGAGTCTTTGAGGTCGCCGTCGGTTATCTCCATCATCTTGGCCATCTTCAACGACTGGTAGTCACGCTCGCTCTGAGCCAGTTCCGCCTCGAGCCTTTCAATTTTCTGCTCGTCTTCTTTTACAATCGTATATAAGTCCTCATTCTCCTTTTTCATTTCCTGAAAACGGAGGATCAGTTGCCTTACACGCGTCTGAAATGTGGCTAAAACCTTCTCGTTCTGAGTCATGGCTAAACTTTTACTTTACAAAGGTAGACAAAATTTGCTGAAAATGCTACCCTTGCACCACATATTTAATATTTATTAATCATTTATCGTCTGTTTGAGGCCTTTTTTCCTTCTTTGCAAGCATCACAACACGATACGTGAAGTCTGTAACCCACTTCTCGCTAAAGCTCAGTCGCTTGTTGTATTCACGTATTGCGACGACAGTTTTCAGCACGCCGGCATCCTTGTAGTCGTTCTTTGTGAAGATGTCGTGGATGGTCTTCTCCGTCATGGAGTAGAGGGCCTTCTTGAAGAACCCCGGCAGGCGTAGTTTGAACTTCATGAGGTTGCCGGTCAGCATCATGACATCCTGTACAAAGGCCTGGAATTGAAGGAGGTATGTCTGCACATCTTGGATTTTCTTGCAGCGGCGGTGGATGCTTTGATCAATCTCCTTGAAGAACATATCGTCCATGTCGTATACTTCCTTCAGCATCTTCTTGCAGCGTGCTTTTTCGCCTATGCCCAGTTTCCCGCCTTGCGTAGGCACTCGGAGCGTGGTCTTGAAGACGCGCAGGTCGGGCAGTGCGTTCAGGTTAGTGATGCCAAGGTCGGCTGCCATGACAGCCTGAAAATATACTCGGATGAGAGTCATGAAGTCTTCCATACCCCCAACTTTCGTTTCTGTTTCGGTCGATTGACGGCCGAAGATTTTTTGAATGAATCCCATAGTTTTTACCTGTTTGGGCTGCAAAGTTACACTTTTTTATTGACATTCTATTAATTTCCATAGGAAAAAAGTCAATATAAGAAAAAAAATGTGTACCTTTGCAGGCTGAAACAACGCTTTAGCATTTATGAAAGGAATTGTATTGGCCGGAGGAAGCGGTACACGTCTCTATCCTATCACCAAAGGCATCAGCAAGCAGTTGATACCTATTTTCGACAAGCCGATGATCTATTACCCAATCTCGGCTCTCATGCTGGCTGGTATCAGAGACATACTGATTATCTCTACGCCATACGACCTGCCTGGATTCCGCAGGTTGTTAGGTGACGGCAGCGAATTGGGTGTTCGGTTTGAATATGCCGAACAGCCTTCGCCGGACGGACTGGCACAGGCTTTCATCATCGGTGAGGAGTTTGTTGGAGACGATTGTGCCTGTCTTGTTTTGGGTGACAATATCTTTTATGGCTCTGGCTTTAGTGGCCTGTTGAAGCAGTGCGTGGAAAATGCAGAAAAGAACGGATTGGCAACGGTGTTTGGATACTATGTCAATGATCCAGAACGCTATGGGGTGGCTGAATTTGATAATGACGGCAACTGTCTGAGCATAGAGGAGAAGCCTAAACATCCGAAATCGAACTATGCCGTCGTCGGCCTCTATTTCTATCCGAACAGTGTGGTAGACATCGCCAAACACATCAAGCCTAGTGCTCGTGGCGAGTTGGAAATCACGACGGTCAATCAGGAGTACCTGACCCAGAAGAAACTGAAGGTTCAGACTCTTCAGCGCGGCTTTGCCTGGCTGGATACCGGTACTCATGATTCGCTGGCTGAGGCCTCTACGTTCATCGAGGTTATTGAGAAGCGTCAGGGCCTGAAGGTGGCATGCTTGGAAGAGATAGCCTATAAGCGCGGATGGATAAGCCGTGAGCAGTTGAAGGAACTGGCCAAACCGATGCTGAAGAACGGATATGGCCAGTATCTGGAGCAGTTGGCAGAGAGTCAGCGGTAATTTGTGATAATTTTAAGAAAATATACACATTATTATATATAATATATAGTAACATGGAAGAAAACAAGAAGAATGAACCTGCTTTAGAGAATGTAGACGTAAAGGAAGAAGAATTCTCTTTTGACATCAGGACAATCTTTACATTGGTAGTTCTTAATTGGCAGTGGTTCCTGCTGTCGATGTTTATTTTCGTCTGCGGCTCGCTGATTTATTTGCGCTATGCATCGCCTGTTTATCAGGTGTCCGCAAAGATGCTTATCAAGGATGAGGTGAACAATCGCCGTAGCAATGGTCAGATGCTTGCCAACATGCAGGATTTGGGTATTATCTCCAATTCTGCTGGTATCGACAACGAGATTGAGATCCTGAAGTCGCGTATCCTTGCCCTTGAAGTGGTCAAAGACTTGAAACTGTACACGGAATATAGGGCTGAGGGACGCCTTAAGAAGGTGCTTATCTATAAGTACCAGCCGATTTCCGTCGACATGGATGATGAGCATTTGGCTGACCTGGACAAAATGCATTCTGCGGTTACATTCAAACTGACAGGTGAAGATGGTGTCTATACTGTCAAAGGTATCAAGGGCGATTTCGAGGGCACTTTCAGCAGCCTTCCTGCGTCGGTAGAGACACCTTATGGCACCCTGACATTCACCAAGAACCTTTTGGCAGAACAGGAGGAACTGGCTAGGGCGAGGAGGAATAGAGCCTTCAACAACGAAGAGGAGGTAGAGACTAGCGAACCTCAGAAGCAGACGGTGAAGATGGAAATCACTATCTCGTCGCCAGTGGCAGTGGCTGCTAGTTACGCCAATGCCCTTCAGGTGGCTCCTACTTCCAAGTTGACATCAATAGCCCAACTCACGCTGAATGATCAGAACGCTGAGCGTGGCTATGACTACTTGAAGCATCTGGCCGTCTGCTACAACCGTCAGGCCAATGCTGACAAGAACGAGATTGCCTTCAAGACCGAGTCGTTCATCAACGACCGTTTGGAGAAGATTAACTCAGAACTGGGCATGACGGAGAGTGAACTGGAGGAATACAAGCGTCGCAACAACTTGACCCAGTTGCGTCTCGATGCTACCCAGACTATGACTCAGGCCAACATGTATTATGGTCAGTTGGTGGAGGCTACCACACAGATTCAGATTCTCGACGACCTCCGCCAGTGGATTGGTAAACCAGAGAACAAATACCAGATTATCCCCTCAAATGTCGGCTTGAGCGATGGGGCATCGTCCGCTCTTATCACCCAGTATAACAAGACTGTGCTCGACCGCAACCGTTTGATGGCGTCGGCTTCAGAGAACTCACCCATTGTGTTGACCCAGACCGAACTGCTTGACCAGTTGGAGGCGAGCATCGTTGATGCCCTGCGTCAGGCACGTCGCACAGCCGATATCCACCGTCAGGGCATTGAGAAACAATACCGTGAATTCCAGACCAAGGTGGAGAATACACCAGAACAGGAGCGCGTGCTGACCCAGATAGGCCGACAGCAGGAAGTGAAGTCTGGCCTTTATCTGATGCTGTTGCAGAAGCGTGAGGAGAACTCTATCTCGCTGGCTGCCACTGCCGACAAGGGCCGTTTGATTGATGAGCCAGCCTATGGCGGCAAGGTGAGCCCTAAGGGTGCCATTATCATGCTGGCTGCCATCGTGCTTGGCTTCGCCCTGCCTCTGCTGATATCCTATCTGCTGCAATTGCTCAGATATAAGATAGAAGGTCATGATGACGTGGCTCGCCTGACCAATCTCCCCATTGTGGCTGATGTGGCTGTGGCTAGCGATTCTGTGAAGTCGTCAGCAGGCATCGTGGTCCATGAGAATAAGAATAATCAGATTGATGAGATATTCCGCTCAATGCGTACCAACCTCCAGTTTATGATGAAGGAGAACGACAAGGTCATTCTCTTCACGTCGTCGACTTCAGGTGAGGGTAAGACCTTCAATGCAGCCAACTTGGCTGTCAGCTTTGCCCTGCTTGGCAAGAAGGTAATCCTGCTGGGTCTCGACATCCGTAAGCCTGCCTTGGGGCGCCTTTTCAGCATTACCGACCGTCAAGCCGGTATTACCATGCTGTTGGCAAAAGAGACTGTTAGCGAGAGTGACTTGAACTCACAGATCCGTCCCTCGGGCGTTAACCAGAACCTGGATCTCCTTTTGGCAGGTCCTACGCCTCCAAACCCCACCGAGTTGCTGGCTCGTGAGAACCTTGGTGTTATTATCCGCATGCTTCGAGAGCAGTACGATTATGTGATTCTTGATACGGCTCCTGTTGGCTTGGTCACTGATACGCTTCAGATTGGTAGACATGCTGATGTGACGGCTTTCGTCTGTCGTGCCGACTATACGCCGAAGTCCACCTTCGGATATGTCAACATGCTGCATGCTGAGAATAAACTGCCCAATATGAGTATCGTCATCAACGGTATTGATATGTCGAAGAAGAAGTACGGCTATTACTATGGCTACGGCAAGTATGGCAAGTACGGACGCTACGGCTATGGACGCTACGGACGTTATGGTTCCTATGGCAAATATGGCTACTATGGTAACTATGGTTCCTATGGTAGTTATGCTGAGAGCCACTATGGCAATAAGGAGGATAATTCAATCAAGAAATAGTAGAGAGTTGAGAGACTTTTGATATAGGAGAGAACAATGACTATAGCAGTTGATTTCGACGGCACCATCGTCGAACACCGATATCCAGAGATAGGGGAGGAGATACCTTTCGCTATTGACACACTGAAAATGCTCATCAAGGACCATCATAGATTGATTCTATGGTCGGTCCGTGAGGGCAAACTACTGGAGGATGCGGTGAACTGGTGCAAGGAGCGTGGCGTAGAATTCTATGCTGTCAACCGCGATTATCCTGAAGAGACTCTTGACAACAATCAGCACTTCAGCCGCAAACTGAAAGTTGATTTATGGATTGACGACCGCAACATTGGCGGTCTGCCCGACTGGGGCACCATCTATCGGATGGTGAGGTACCATAAGACTTGGGAAGACATCATAAATGAAGAGGTGCGCAATGCACACCTCTCACCTTATGAGGAGTCTCATCCCAAAAAGAAGCACTGGTGGCAGTTCTAAGGTGTTTGCCTTATTGTTTTGCTGCCTCCATGTCGCCTTCAATGTAGATCTTGACTTTTTCAGGGTTACCGTTTGTCATGAAGGTGACGAATTTCCTGAAGTGACCGAAGGACTTACCCACACCATTGTAGATTACCTTCACCTGTCCCTTTTCGCCTGGCTGGATAGGGGTCTTGGGGTATTCAGGATCCGTGCAGCCACAGGAGGCCATGGCCTGATTGATAATCAGCGGACTCTCTCCCACATTCTGGAACGTGAAGGTGTAACTCTGTATCGCTTCATTCTCCGTAAACGTACCGAAATCGTGCGATGCCTTTTCGAACTTCATCTCTGCTGGCTTCTGTGCAATGGCAGATGTCATTCCGCAGAGCAGCATCATAGTTAAAACAATCAGTTTCTTCATTTTTTCAATATCATTTATTGGTTTTTCTATTTGACGTTTGATTCCTTCAAAAGTTTAAAATACTCCGTTGCTCCGAGAAGGAAGCAGCCAGTGCCATAGTCCTCAAAGTCGGGTATGCGGGTGTAACTCAGTGGCTGTCCTGCCGATGGATCCTTACCGGTTCCTTGCATCCAGCCAAGGAAACCGTCGGGATGTACGGCATCACGCACCATTGCCTCCCAAGCCTTGTCGGCAATGGGACGATAGATGGAGGGCTTCAGGTAGCCCTGTCTTATACCCCAGCAGATGCCGTAGAGGAAGAGAGCCGTTCCGCTGGTCTCAGGCATAGCGTAGTTAGTGGATACAAGACTTGGATTCCAGAATCCGTCCTCGCGCTGACATCTTATCAGACCCTTACTCATCATCATGAAGTCCTTTTTCAGTTCCTTATAGGCCTTTTCCTTCTTTGGCAGTTCGTTCATACAGCGCACCAAGGCGGCATACACCCATCCGTTGCCTCTCGACCAGTAGCAGTCCTTGCCGTCAGGCTCCTTGTAGGGCGGCACGTAGTCGGCATCGCGCCACCACAGTCCATCCTTCGTATTGAACAATCCTCCACCACACTCGTTGCGGCTCCAGCGGTACATGGCCATGCCGTGGTCACGGTATTTGGCTTCGCCCGTAATCTTGTACATCTGCATGTAGATGGGCATAGCCATCTGTATGGCATCAATCCATGTCCACCAGCCGTAGAGTGAGGGCTGAGTGCTTTGGGTCTTCTCCGTTGCATTCTTTTTCTCATTGGGTGTTACCATCTGGTGTTCAAGGTTCTCGCGCACCTTAACCATCATTCGCTCATCGCCCGTCTGCTGATAACGTATCAGGTAGGTTTGGGCACAGCATTGATCATCAGCATCGCAGGTGCCAATTCCGTTTCGTGGAGTCCACTGGTGGAAATTGGCCCACTGGTCGGTATAGTCGAGGTATCGCTGCTGGGGGTCAATTTCATAGAGTGCCATCAATCCTTCGTAGTACACGCCGCGTGTCCAAAGGCTCGACGGGCGTATCTTTTTCCAGTTGGTCGGTATGGTGGGGTCGGCATATTTGTTCATGAAGTAGTCGTTGGCCTTGCGCGTCACTTCGAGTACCTCGTCGGCCGTAGTTTGTGCTGTCATAGGCAGAGCTGCAGCGCATGCAATAATCAGGGAGAAAATCTTTTTCATCATTGTCTTAGTTTCTAATTTAGATACAAAGGTAATGGTTTTTGCCGACTTAACGGGAAAATGTGTTTCCCTTTAACTCCCTTTAACGCCTTTTACGCATTGTCTTCACAATTTTTCTGTACCTTTGTGGTCAATTCAAACGATAAACAGATAATTTGAGAGTAATATGAGTATGGTACTTATTGCTGATAGTGGCGGCACCAAGACCGATTGGACGCTGCTTGTTTCTCCTTATCCCACCCGCTGGGATGTAGTTTCCACCTTCCAAACTCAGGGTATTAACCCCATTCATCAGACGCCAGACACTATTCGCCTAATCCTTAGTCAAGAGATGATGGGCCACCTGTCCTCTTTTTCCCGTGCTGCCATTGTCAACACTGGTGTTCTCGAGAAACCGCTGCTCTCGCAGGTTGAGGTTTTCTTTTATGGTAGCGGCTGCACCCCTGTCCATGTGCCGATGATGAAGCAGTTGCTGTCGCAGTTGTTCCAGCCAGAGAAGGTCGAGGTGCATAGCGACCTACAGGCTGCCGCACGTGCCCTCTGTCAGCATGAGCCGGGCATTGCCTGCATCTTGGGGACGGGTGCAAACAGTTGTCTCTACGATGGTAATGACATTGTGCAGAACACACCAGCCCTGGGCTATATTCTTGGCGACGAGGGAAGTGGGTCGGTGTTGGGACGGATGTTCCTGAATGCTATTTTCAAGAATCCTGCTCTTGCCGATGTTCGCGACCACTATCTGGCAGAAGCCAAACTGACGCAGGCCGATATCATCAACAAGGTCTATCGTGAGCCACTAGCCAATCGCTTCTTGGCCTCCACCTCTCTATATATCAGCCAGCATTTGGACAACCCATTGCTCAAAGACTTGGTCGTCCAGAATTTCCGCCAGTTCTTCCGTGTCAACATTACGCCCT
>Ga0310695_10004649_pt1 | contig 24965 bp, 24 predicted proteins | sample RumenRJG_04DNA_FD_203882 | JGI IMG/M metagenome (GOLD analysis project Ga0310695, IMG submission 203882) | Bovine rumen microbial communities from Lethbridge, Alberta, Canada - RJG_04 (v2) (version 2) | ecosystem: Host-associated > Mammals > Digestive system > Stomach > Rumen | place: Canada...
AATTAAAGCTAACAAATCCCGTATGACTGAATATAAGATTGAATTATTCATTGATGATGTACTAACTCATATGCGTAGGGTTAAATCAGTTAATTATATTGAAATAACCGATAATCCTCATGGAGAACATCATAAATATCGAGTAGATTTCAGTGTAACTAGTATTTCTGACAAGACAGTTCAGGGGAGAGTGAATTTGTGACTTATAAAAGAAAGTATTATAAAGAAATTTTCCTTAAAGCATTACAAGAAGCCTTGAAACAAGGATTAATTAGTCATCAAGGAGAATTTGAAAAGTATATTAGTAATAAACAGGATATAAGTAACTTTTATGTTATGATATTAAGTATCCATTCCGAGATATTCGAAATGGTTTATTCTGATATGACTGATGTTTATTATTCTGATAAGATTGATTATGCATTAGATTCTGATTTGGATGATAAAGGTTTGGAATTAGGTATTCCTAGACCTAAAGCTACTCATGCTAGTGTTGAAGCTACTTTTACTTTGAATCGTACACAAGAAACAGATGTCTTGGAACCTGCCGGAGTATTAATCACAACAAGTACAGGTGTTGCTTATAGAACTGTTGAAGATTTATATATTCCTGCAGGAGATACAGATGCCACTGTAACTGCTTTAGCTGTGAATCCAGGAACAAGTAGCATTATTGTTGAAAATCAATTAACTAAAATAGAATCGGATTTATCAACAACAGAATCTGCTACAAAGGTTACTAATAGTGGTCCTAGTTATGGTGGTAGTGAGGGTTTTACTGATGATGAGTATCGTTTGCTTTTGAAATATCATAAGGAAATATTCCAGAAAGGTAATGAGGAAGCTTTCATTAATTATCTTGCTAATTTCGATGGTATCGATGGTTATAGTTTTATTCCGAATTGGGATGGTAGTGGTACATTGAAAGTTATTCTTGACCCCGGTACTGATTATCAATTAAATCAAGCTTATAATGATTTGCAGAAACTTGTTAGTCAAGCTTCTGAAGACATTTATATGACTGCACCTGTTAAGGTTCCGATTAATGTTCATGCTGTTGTTGATGTGGATATTGACCGTGTTAATCCATACAGTAGTATTGAAAAAGAAGAGATTAAATCTAAGATTATTAGTGCTATTAGATTATTCATCGATGGTGGTAAAAATATTATCACTGGAGAGTATTATAAAGGTTTGTCTATTGGGGAAGATTTTATCCCGTACAAATTAGGTGCTTTTCTTGATAAACAAATACCTGAGTTGAAAAATATTACTTTTAAAGTTCCTGATGATTATATTGTCATTACTGATGAGGAGATTGGTGCTACTAATGTAATTACAATTGAGATGATATAGTATGGTTTATTCAAGTTTAAAAAAATTGTTAGATGCTTTTCCTTATTTCTTGAATAAATCTTCTGGTAGTAATTTTTATAAGTCTGAATCTGTTTTTAATGAATTGTTTAAAGGTTTGTATAATGATTTGTTTGAGGTGTATCAGAGTTTTCATTTAGGTAAGCGTTTGATTGTTTGGCGGGAACAATATGAGGCTTATAATTATTCTATTAATTTTATTGCTAATTTTCCTTATTTGAAAACTGTTACTTGCTATAAGAATGATGAAGTCATATATAGTGAGTCTTATAATTATGATGATGAAATTGATACTTTCATTTATTCTTATGATAGCTCATCGGAAACAATTATTCCAACAGATAAGTATAGTATTACTGTCGAGACTTGGGAGGAATACACATTAACAAAAGGATACCCTGAAAACGACACTGCCCTAGGAAATATTTATGATCATGATGAAAGCCTAGACCACATCGGAGAACTGCACAACATTCCACGTAAAAAATACAAGGAAATCCTAAAATTCAACGATGAAGTATCATACATATATACTGGAAATGAATCAATACCTGAAGACATTACAGTAACAGATATGATGAATAATCCCGATTTCCAATTATTCTTAACAGAGAATGATTACATTGAATATTATCAAAAAACAGATTATCCGTTCAATGATAAGTTAACAGAAGATGATTATCATTATATGAACAGGATAATACAATATATGTATCATTCACATGATACACCATTACCAGTATTGGAAATTTGGAAGCTTTACGGTTTACCATTAGATGAAATCAGTTTAATTAATCGTGAAAGATATCTCTGTAAAATGTTTGAAGAAAACAGACATTTAAACAGTGATGGAGAATACGATTATAATTGGACGCCGAAACCTTGGGAACATAAAGATTTACAATGCGTCAAAGAAGATGAAGATATATTCTTCTTTGCTAATGTTAATAACTCCAGTCCAATAGAAGGACAAACGATTACTTTTAATTTTAATTTCTTTAATGAATTCGCAAGAAAAGTAGTTAATAAATTTTATATTGTCCCATATATCAATGGGGAATTGTACGATGATGATGTGGATAATTTCCCGATTACTTCTGATTCATGGAATATTTCTACAGTGAATTTCCCAGATATTGAATCTGTTTATCAATTTGATTTCACATTCAGAGCTTACACTACACCTGATTTCAATGATGATACTAGTAATTATCTTGAATCAGATACATTAAGAGTCATAATCAAAGGCTGTGACAATGCAGATTTATATGTTGACTGCATTATGGGTAGTGATAATAACGATGGTAAAACAAGAGAAACTGCATTCAGAACATTACCTAAAGCTATTTCACAAATACAAGGTTTGAATAATGTTATTGTATTAGTGAATAAAAATGAAAGATTTTATATTGATGATATTATTAAAATTGATGATTCATGTAGTATAATATCTTGTCCTGCCGGTGCTATTGTTTATCAGAACAATGGTTGGGATATTTTCAAGGTAATGCAGGATAAACAATTATATTTGCAGAACATTACTTTGAAACATAAATGTTGTGAGTTATTAGCTGATTCAACTACATTTACTAATGAAAATCGTTTGAATTATCCTATAACTGTCACTATACCTGATTGGGTTTGTAAAATTAATACTGTGATGCGTATGAATGAATCAGATTATACTTTTTATGCACATCATAATTATAATGTAACTGGAATGTTATTATCTGAGGATGGAAATGTTGTTGCTGATGAGGAAATCACTTTATATGATTCATCAGATAATCTAATTGACACTACATCTACAAATACTGATGGAAGATACACATTCACACATAATTTCACAAATATTGGTTCGTTTAAGTTCGAAGCCAAACATTTAGAATCTAAAAAATATTGTAACAGCGAAACAAATTATAATGTAAATGTACAGGCAATGCCAACAGTTTTAACAGCATCAACAGTAAACAAATTACTAATCGGAGATACATTCACTGTTGATTATTCTGTCATAGATTATTATGAAGATACGGTTAGTACTGGTACTTTAAAATTATATCAAGATAATGTACTGGTTAAAACAATAACTAATGGTGCAGCATTATCTTATAAACCAACTACTGATGGAACACATAATTATAGGCTTGTTTATTCTAACGGTAACTCTTATGTGGAAAGTACTGTTGAATTCAGTGTATCTGTTGTTAAATTAGCTACATCAATTATATTATTAGGTGAAGGTAAATCCACATACTTGACTAGTGAAAATATTAATTTAACTGGTACTATTACAGATGAAACCAGTAAAGCATTATCTAATGCTAGTTTAAAATTATATGATGGCACAACCTTAAAAGCAACATTAACCAGTAATAATAAAGGTGAAGTTTCATGGTCTGGTAAATTATCAAAAGGTACACATAATTTACGTTTAGAATATGCTGAAACAACAAAATATTATCCAAGCACCAGTAATGTTTATCGTGTACGTGTAAGAGAATCCGAATTATCAGATATTAACTTAACATTATATCCTGAACATAAAGTATTGTTAACAAAAACTGGAAGCATTCCATTAAAAGTTTTTGCTTCTGATAGTAATGGTAATCCTATAAAAACAAGTTTCAAAATATGGGATACTTATAATAATTCCTGTGAACTCAACAATACTACTACCTATACTACAGGTAATGATGGTTGGTGCAGTATCAATTTCGCTTCACAAGCTATTGTTAATTGTGAGGGAACATATTTGCAGGCTATTAGTACTGTTGATGAAGATGTTTATAGTAATCTTGCACATGTCATATATACTGCCACACCAGAAATTGATATAACTGGTGGAATATTCACTGAAGAATCAATATATAGTTATTCTGATGATGTTATTCATGTTAATGGTTATCTTGTTGATAGTGATGATGATCCAGTTCCAAATGAGAATGTTATTGTTGAAATGATTGTTGACAATGCAACAATTGAAAGTAAGACATTAACCACGAATATACTTGGTGAATACAATACAACATTCACCACAAACAGTACTATTCGTGGAAAAGACATTACATTCAAATTAAAATACAATAAAACAACCAAAAAATACGTCGCATTTACAGATACTACATTAGTTGAATTCAAACAATTAAACACAAATATCATCACATCTAATATGAATCAACCAACTGCAGAAGCAATTAACATTAATGGTGAAATATTAGATGAAAACAACCGTCCAGTAGACACAGGAACATTAAACATAATATTCAACAATACAACATACACTAAAACCATTACTGATGGAACTTTTAACTTAGGATTAAATGATGTTCTTAAAGCAGCAACATATCCAATACAATTCAAGTTTGTTGAAAACACTTACTATAAAGCATCAAACACATCTAAAAACCTAGTAATCACCAAAGTAACACCAGTATTAAATGTAGAATCCGCACACTCAATACCTGTTTTAGAATCAACATTAATACCATTCAGTGTTTCAAGAAACACAAGAATACCATTAACAGGTAATGTAATTTTAAAAGACACTACAACCAATACTGAAATAACTTCTGCTGATGTTAATGCAAATGAATTAACACTGCTTTTTGATGAAACAAAAGAAATCCCATGCAAATTAACATATGCTGGAAATGATTATCTTAACTCCGTAAGTAAAAACATAACTCTTACAATATATGGTCCTTATTACATCATCACATGTAACAAAGACGAACCATGGGAGATAAGATTAGTTGATAATGAATTCCCATCCACAAGTGATGAAGAATATCTTGTTCTAACAGAATTAACTGACGGTTATCCTAAATTAATCATTACTTCAGATATTGATTATGATACATCGGATTTAACAGAAGATGATGTTGTTGTGGTAGATAGTGATGAAACAGAACCAGATATACTGTTAATAGATGAAGGTGAGGGAGAATGAATTGTAAATATATGAGGTCTAAATTTAACTGGACACCAAACGATTATGATTTATCATTCAAACATAATGAAATACCATCCAATATTCCTATTGAAGATGCCACAAATCTATCAGATAGGTTAAAGAAAGTAACTCCTTTATCTAAAACAATTCATTTGGATTTGGATAAAGGAGAAAAAGAATTGGACGATACAGTTAGTATTGTTTCAGAACTATCATTAACAATAAATAATACAGTTAAAAGAGTTGATATAATATGATTGATGTTAAAGGAGAGTATACGATAAGTATACCTCTCCAAACAATGTTTTTAAACACCGAATTACTTATTCGAGGCACAAATTTAATAACATTGCAAGGAGAATCATTTTTCTTAAACAGATGGATAAATAACGAATTCAACACTATCAAGTACATTGTTCTAGGAAAAGGCACTGCAAGACCATTAAAAAGTGACACGAAACTTGGCCGTGAAACTGTACGTAAAAACTGCACTGGAAAAGCAGATATAAACACTAAAAAATTAAACTTAACCTGTGATGTAACTGCAAGTGAAATATTAGATACCACCGAAATCGGAGTAACTAATGATGAAGTTTTAATAAGCCACGACGTGTTTAAAAAGATTTCATCAACATTCCTAGGAAACAGTACCAGTACAATCCATATTAATTATTCTTTTACTTTAATCACTGGTGGACTCAGGAGTGATTGGAAAACAGCTAATAATGGAATTTATTATGTTTATGAACCAAATACTGTTGTAGGTGTAGTAGAATACAATAGTGATTCAGGATACACTCAAGTAAAAACATTTGATGAGTTATATCCAGGTTCTTATTATTATGATGTTAACTCACGAAACGTATATGTCAAAACATTAACCACAGTAGATCGTCCTGAAGATTTAAAGATGATTGTTCAAACAAAATAAAAAAAAAATAAAATTAAATTTTATTTGGAGGGATTAATTAACCATGCCATGTCCAGAAGAATACCGAAATCTTGGATTAAACAGTTTCGGCGAACAAAAATATGTAACTGCAGATATGCTCCGTCAATTCTGTAAGAATGACGCCTATTTAAAAAAGATGGTGGATAAATTAGAATATTTAACACCACCCGCAGTCCGTAAAGTATTCTCAACAATACCTGTTGAAAAATTATATAGTTACGGGTATAATGATGAAAATGAAGATAAAACAATTACTTTTGATGGTACTACTCATAAAATTTTAGAATTTGATTTTAATGATTTAGATTATATTGATATTGGAAAAACAACTGCTGTTAGAAATTCTCTTGTTAGTAATGGTAGTGTTGTTCAGAAGTTTGAAGTTCCTAGAATCACAAAATCATCTCTTAGAAATGATACAAGAAATTATAGTCCATGGACTATTCGTGATGAAGATGGAAATGTTATTTCTGATGATATGACTTGTAATGAGTTTTGGTATATTGGATTTGACCGTAACAGACATTACGAAACCCGACCTAACTGGTTGGCTAATATGTTGAATGGTGAAATACCTGGAATATCAAGGGCTCAGACATTCAAAGCAAAAAGTACAGGTTTGCTTGAATCAGTTGTTTTGAATTTACATCATAGTACTAATCCTGGTATGCCTTTGATTGTGCAGATAAGAAAAACTGAATTAATTGACGGTGTTTATGTTCCAGTAGACAGTGACCAACCACATTTAGCTTATGAAGCATTAAGCTTTTCAAACACTGACCCTGATGTTTATACTGTAGTTTTCAATCATCCATGTACTGTTGAAGCCGGTGAAACTTATGCAATTGTTTTATTATCACCACTTTCACATCCGACAAATTGTTTCTGGATTGGTGGATGGAATGCTCATTGTCATGCAGATGTATATGAAGATGGAAATGCATTCTACAGTTTCAACTCAGGTTATACTTGGATACGCTACGGTAAAGATGAAGAAGAAGTAGATTATCATCAAGGAAAATATGCTCCACAAGACTTCGCATTCCAATGCAATATTAAAGAATTAAAAACAGGATATAAATCAGATGAAGATTATTATGTTTATTTCAAACCAATATTTGCTAATCCAATCAAAGAATTAATGTTATCAAGTAACTGTTTCGGAGACACTGCAACAGATGGACATACCTTAAGATTTGAAGTATCACAAAATGGTAGAACATGGACAGAAATATCTGAAAAAGGCAGCATAATATTTGATGACCCTAAAAATGTATTATTTTTAAGAGCAATAATGAGAAGTGACGGTAATGTAACACCATACATTGAAGATATCACATTATCCCTGGAAATGGAAGTTCCAACAGAAATGTATGTACGTACCAAACCATATTCACCACCATTAACAGGAATATTATCAGCAAGTGTTTGGGGTAGAGTATATGCACCATTCACTAATGATCCAAACACAGAATGCAGTGTTGAAATCATAAGAGAAAAAGAAGTGATGGAACATTGGATTGTAATATACCCTGAAGACCTGATAAACTATGCGAATATTCCAACATTAAAAGATTTAAATATTAAAGCAGAAATCGAAGGAAAAACAGTTTCTCAAATAATAGAATATTTAACAGGTAAACCTACTATTATTGCTCGTTTGAGAAAAGAAAATATTTATGTTTGGGGATTCATCACTGATTTCGAATTTAAAAATAAACCTGCTTACCCAACATTAAGATGTGTATTACAACCTAGTGAAACTTCTGAAATGAATATTAATTATGGTGAATGGTACGATTACCTTGTAGATTATGAGGAAAATACTTTAACATTCTTTGATGATATCACATTACCGAAAGGAACCATAACTGTAACTTATAATCCAATATTCATAGAAGATTTAACAGCAGATGAAGTAGGTTTAAGGAAAGATGGAACTGAAGGATTAATTCTTGATTATTTCGAAGAAAAAATTGTTGTTTCTGAAGATATGATTCAGAATTATCGTGTTGATTTAAGAGCTGAACCTGTTGACCCAATACGAAAAGTAGTTATTAACAGTGAAACCGACAGGGAATATACTTTAATTGAAAATATTGATTATCATATTGAAGAGAAAAGTATAATTTTAGATATTGTTAATTTCAATGAGGATTCTCCAAGAATACAATTAAATGATATACTTACAATTGTTTACACTCCGAACTTGGATGATAATAGTATTAGTCTTGGTTATCGTGCTTCACGTGTTAATACGGATGATAAAGTGGTTATTAAACCAAATTATATTGAATACAAATCATAATATAAGGAGTTAATTATTTATGACTGAATTCAAAGTAAGATGTTATAAAACAAACAGTACTGGTGACAGTATTGGTGCAGAAATCGTTATCTATGACGGGGACGATAAAATTGACACAATAACATTAACAGACCAAACAGCAATCGATGAAATCAATAGTAGATTAGATAATATGGATTCTAATTATATTGATACTGCTGAATTGAAAGATATCTTAAAAAATTCATCAAAAAACAATGTGATTAACGCCACGTTACTTAATGGTTTAGCTAGTGATAAATTTCTTAAAACAGACCAAATAGGTAATTATACTTTTAATCCTAAAAAACATACAACTAATACTGCAGAATATGGTTTAGGTGATAAAAGTAATTATGGTCATGTTAAAACGATTGATAACTTGAATAGTGAAACATTCCGTAATGGGGAAGCATTATCAAGTCATCAAGGATATGAATTAAATGAAAGAGTTAATCAATTGGAACAAGAAAGTGCTAAAAATAATGTTCATATTTTCATTAGCCGTAAAAGTGATGGTGCAGGTGAAACAGGAACTCAAATAGTTGTAGGTTATAATACTGGTAATGGTCTTGTTGCACGTGTTGAATCTGATGACCCTAACTTTGATATTAGTAATCGTACTGTAAGATTTCTTATAAATGGTAACATCTATGATAGAACTACAGATGTTGCTGGTAAAACAAGTCCTGTTACAATTAATCTAGAACGTGGAAATTATCTTGTTACAGTTTTAATGAGTGGATATGAAGGAAAAAATCCTATAAATGAACAAAAATTCTTAATCGTAGAATAAAAATGGAGGATTGATTATTTATGGTTGATATAGGTAGCCTTAGTGATTGGTTATGTAATATAAAAGAATCCATGAAAACTTATTTTTATCCTAAAAGTGATATGGACATTTTATTAAATGGAAAATCTGATACGGGTCATATTCATGATGATAGGTATTATACTGAAACTGAAATGGATACGAAATTAAGTAAAAAATCTGATACCACTCATACACATCCAATTGATTCTGCATTAAGTAATAGTTCAACTAATCCAGTTCAAAATAAGGTGGTTAAGGGAGCTTTAGATGATAAATCTGATACCACTCATACACATCCAATTGATTCTGCATTAAGTAATAGTTCAACTAATCCTGTTCAGAACAAAGTCATTAACACAGCATTAGCAGGTAAAGCTAACACCAGCCACACCCACACTATAAGTAATATTACTAATCTGCAATCTAATTTAAACAATAAAGCAGATAAATCAGAATTACCCACTATTGATTCTGCATTGAATAGTAATTCGGGTAATCCAGTTCAAAATAGAATTATTACTAATGCATTAGCTAATAAAGCTTCTTTAGATGTTGCGAATAGTACTACTAAAGGTTTAATGTCTAATGTTGATAAAGTGAAATTGGATAATATTACTGATGGTGCTAAAGCTAAAAAAAGAGTTCCTGGAATATACATTAGTTCTGATAAGGATAAAACCAATCAAAATCTGATTACAATAGATAGAAATACTCGTTTGAAAGTAGTTTTATTCACTCAAGAAGATATAACTACTCCTCGTGATGTTTATAGTAATATTGATAATTATGCTATCAATACGAGTATCAATTATACTATAAATGGGGTGAACTCAGTTGTTAATTCAGGACAATCATTTAATGTTGGTTTAAATCCAGGAACTTATGATGTGTATTTCATGTTTGAGGGTTCAGGTAATTATTATCAAGTTTACAGGGCTATTAAATTACGTGTTGACTAAACAAAAAAAAGTTTAAATTTTTAACCGGGACACACTCTAAAAGGAGGATGATATCTTGTGATTAAAACTGAATACACAATAAACGACCAAATCCTAGAAAGAACCGATGATACAACCATCATAGCACAATCCAAAAATATTGTGAAAACATTATTCCATTTCAATGGAACGATATGGGATAATATAGATAAATTCGCAATATTCACAGATTCATGGGGAAATAAAACAACAATCCATCTTGGAAAAGCAGAAACCTGTAGTTGCATAATCCCAAATGGTTGTTTGAATGGAACTTTCTTCAAACTCACCGTTTACGGTGGAGACTTGATCACTACAAATGATGTTACAATACCATTAATGAGTAGTGGATACACCAAACACCATCACCACACTAATAATTGCGGACACGATGAAAAAGACATTTTCGTTGATATTTTCACCCGTTTAGACAATACTATTGATAATATTGTAGTTGTTGACAAATGCTTGCAATGTTACAGTAATGATAAGTTAGTTGATAGTGTTTGTTTGAATAGTTTTGTAGATGAAGCTCAATTAGATGAGTTGATACAAAGTATAGTAACCAAAACCGAAATTAAAGCATTCCTCGAAGAAGAGGGTTATATTAAAAATTTAGATTTTAATTTCGAGACTGGTGAATTGATTTTTGAAAAATAAAAAAAAATAAAGTATGTAAAAAAATTGTATAATCTTTTTTTTGAGGAATTTTATATGGCTAAATTTACAGTAAATATAAAAAATTTTATTAAAACATTAGTATATGGTAAAGACGAAATTGACACCATGATGGCAGGTAAAGCGGATGCATCTCACGAACACGGAGATATTTATTATACTGAATCCGAAATTGACACCATGATGGAAGGTAAAGCAGATAATACTGATTTACCAACAAAAACATCTGACTTAACCAACGATGGTGATGGTACACATCCTTTCTTAACCGAACACCAATCCATCACTGGTAAAGAAGATAAATCCAATAAAGTCACAAGTTTATCCTCTGCATCAACTGATGAACAATACCCATCCGCTAAATTAGTATATGACCAGTTAGAAACTAAAGCGGATAATGCTGATATTCCAACTAAAGTGTCTGAATTAACTAATGATTCAGGTTACCTTGTAGCAAATGATATTTCAGGTAAAGAAGATTCATCTAACAAAGTAACAAGTTTATCAGCATCTTCCACTGACACTCAATATCCAAGTGCAAAAGCAGTTTATGATGGATTAGCAGGAAAAGCAGCATCCAGTCACGAACATACTATTAGTGATGTCACTGATTTACAAGATGCTTTAGATGCCAAAGCTGATGAAGCTGACCTTGCAACCGTAGCAACCAGTGGTAGTTACTCTGATTTATCCAACAAACCAACATTATCTGACCTTGGTGGAGTTGTCACTGTTGAAAAACAAGCAACTGCAGAATCCGGTTTCACCGCAACCTATATTGTAAAACAAAACAATGTACAAGTCGGTGCAAAAATAAACATACCAAAAGATTACCTTGTTAAATCAGCAACACTTGAAACTGTTGGAGCAACACCATCTGCAGAAGAACAAGCAGCAGGATTAGATACGGGCGACAAATATATTCTTTTTGTTGTAAACACTAAAGAAAGTGATGACCCAACAGATTTAATATTACCAGTCAATGATTTAATCGACACCTACACTGCCGATGAAGCTACTTTAACTTTAGCTAACAATCAGTTCAGCATTAAAAATGGTGGAGTTACTCGTGCTAAATTAGCAACCGCAGTAACAGATGAATTAGACAGTAAATTAGAAGCATCCGATATTGATGTATCATTCAATGACACTACAGGTATTTTAACTATTAGTGTTGGTGAAAGTGCAGGAGAATAAAAAAAAAGAATAAAATATTTTTTTTTATTCTTTTCTTTTTTTTTTATTTTTCAGTAAAATTTTATTAATTATTATTATTATTTTTTCATAATTTTTGTTTTTTCCTTAAAAATAAAAAATAGAATATTTCTAACAATATAAAAATAAGAGATTAAAAAAGGAGGACATATATTTATGGTTAAAAAATTCACAGCTAATATCTCCGAATGGTTCAAAAAAAGATTAGGCTCAACAGCCTCCAATATAAAAATGAACGGAACACAAAGTGCAGGTACAAGTGAAAATGTAGCAAGAGAAGATCATGTTCATCCCACAGATACTAGTCGTGCAGCTTCAAGCCATGCACATGGAAACATCACTAATGCAGGAGCTATTGGTACTGCTGCAAACAAACCAATTATCACAACAACTTCAGGTAAGTTAGCTGCAGGTAGTTTTGAGAGTACAGCAACCAATATTAAAATGGACGGTACACAATCAGTAGGTTCGTTAAATACATTTGCTCGTGCAGACCATGTTCATCCCACAGATACTAGTCGTGCAAGTACTGCAGCTGTTACTCAATCTGCTAATGGTTTAGCATTATCAACAGATAAACAAAAAATAGATAAAAGTATGGTTGTGGGTTTTGCAAATGCTGCCGGTACAACTTCTGCTTTCACAGCTACTATTTCAGGTGTTACATTAACTCATGGTACTATTATCGCATTGTATAATGCTGTTGGTGCTAATGCTGCATCAGCAACTTTAAATGTTAATAGTCTTGGAGCAAAACCTATTTATTATAATGCAGCTGCTATTCCTGCAAGCAGATATCCTAACAAAGCTACTTGTTTATTCATGTATAATACAAGTATTGTTTCAACGGGTGTTTGGCAATTGATTTACAGTTATGATAGTAATACGACTTATTCTTTAACTAGTTTAAAAGACAGTAATGCTCATGATAATATTGGTACTGCTGCATCTGCCAGTCAAGCAGATATTAACACTGCAGTTGATTCTACGATTGCTACTTTAGCTACAAAGGAAGAAGTTGATGAGATTATTGCAGGGGATATTGATTTAACTGGTTATGTTAAAACATCTGATTCAAGATTATCTGATGCCCGTACTCCTAAAAGCCATGCTCATGGAAACATAAGTAATGCAGGTGTTATTAGTAATGCAGCTAGTAAAAATGTTGTGACTGATGCTGATGGTAAAATTACTACTGAAAATAAACCTACTGTTCCTTCTGCTAATAGTACTGCTACTAATATTAAGATGGATGGTACTCAAAGTGCAGGTTCATTAGCTACTTTTGCCAAAGCAGATCATGTTCACCCTACTGATACTTCAAGAGCTGCTTCAAGTCATGCTCATGGTAATGTTACAAATGATGGTAAAGTTGGTACTGCAGCAAATAAACCATTGATTACGGGTACTGGTGGTGTTGTTCAGGCAGGTAGTTTTGGTACTGCTGCGAATACTTTTTGTCAAGGGAATGATAGTCGTTTAAGTGATGCTCGTACACCAACGAGTCATAGTCATGGAAGTCTCGCTAATGGTGGTACTTTAAACAGTGATATTACAAGTGTTAATAAGATTGCTGTTACTGATTCCAGTAATAATTTAAAAACTATTAGTAAATTGCCTGCTGATAAAGTTACTCATCAAGACATTTCGGGTAAAGTTGATACCGCAGGAACTGGTTTAAGTAAAGATGGCACTACTTTGAATCATAGTAATAGTGTTACTGCTCAAACAAGTAATGCATTGAAAAAAATTAAGTTTGATGCTCAAGGACATATTACGGGTACTGCTGCTGTTGCTAAATCTGATATTACTGATTTAGGTATTCCTGCACAGGATACTGTTTATACTCATCCATCATATACTGCGAGAACTGGTAAACCTACTGCTAATCAAACTCCTGCTTTTGGTGGTACTGCTACTGTTTCTCAGATTACTTCTGATGCTACGGGTCATGTTACCGGTGCAACTGACCGTACTATTAAGATTCCTGATACTAGTGCATCTACTAGTGCTAAAGGTTTGGTTCAGTTAGATGCTGCTCCTGTTGATGCTTCATCTAATGTTGTTTCTAGTGGTGGTTTGTTTACTGCTTTGGATGCTAAGCAGAATGCTTCTGAGACTCAGTCTAAAGTGGTGTTTTTCACTGAAAAAGACCGTATTAATATTGATAGGTTATTGAATTTCATGGAGAATGGAAGTAGTGATAATTATTATACATTAGACATAAAAGGAGCAAAAGGACAGTTGTCAGGTGGACAAATTAGTTCTATTATTACACCAATTTTTTCAGATGATAAAAATAAATTGGGTATAACAAATGATGGATCACAAACTCAACACTTTATTTTAGGAGCTATGCTTTATAAAAATGGTGTTGCACAAACATCTGATACTTCTGAAATTACTTTTAAACTAATTGATGGTACAGTAATTGGAAAAAATGATGGTGGTAGATTCAATTCAAATTCTGATAATTTAAGTTTAAAACAATACACTTATTATTTAGAAAATTGGAAAACTGGCTCTCCTTGGAATCCTGGTATTTATTATGTTTACGCTGAAGCAACTATTGATGGTTCTGTAATAAGAAGCCAAATATTATCAGTGTTTGTGAAAGATACAAATAACTTATTAACCCACAACCAATGGACTAGTGGAGACTATACTAATGACTTAACAGATTTCACCAGAATACAATCATCAAAAATAACAAACAAATATTCAACCATCGGAGAATCCTCAATTAACCTTAACAGAATAGATAATACATGGTGGATTAATGTTCCTGCAAACTTATCCACCACAGGAGATTATACTTTCTCCATAGATATACTAAATAAATCAGATAGTGTAGCATTAAGATTCCAAGCTAATGGAAGTGCAGTCACTACATTAAATGTACCTACATCTGATTCTTGGCAGACATATAGTATATCTGCATCATTAACCAATTTAACCAATGTTTATCTCCAAATTTCGAATTATACTTATGATGGGATTTACATTGATAATATAAGGTTAATTAAAAACTAAATAATTTTTTGTGAAAGATACAAATAATATTCTAACATTTAACCAATGGTCAGGTTCTGACTACAACAACGACCTAACAGACATATATCGTACCAGCACTGACCACAAAATCTCTTGCACAAAAGAATACAGTAACCTTGGTGAACAAAGTTTCAAAATAATCAGTCTAATTGACGGACAAAAAAACTTCATTATAGACCGTCAAAGGTTTGATGGAGGAACAGTTTTAACAGGAACTGTACATTTAAGAGTTGTTAAAGGAACGGCATATATACGATTCCATGAATTAACTTCAAATGACCATACTGATGTTACAGTTCAGGAAGGGACGGAGGCTATTATTAGTTTAAGTCATACGGTTAGTGCGACTCAGCAGGTTCAATTCTTAGTGTATACTTATAAAGAGGGTTGTGTGATGTTTTTGGATAATATTACTTTAACTAGTAGTTAGACTAATGTTATCTATATAATAAGATGTTCCTTCACCTTGTGGTATGATTAAAAATTGGGCTTGTTGGGTACTGCTAACTGTATGTGAAATATTAATCAATCCATCACTTCCTTCATTAACAACAACATCTGTTTTTTGGCCTGAAGTATTTTCTTGGAGACGAATAGTCACTGAACCGGATAATACATGGATATATAGTTTACCTGTTAATATTGCTCCGGTATTGTGGGTTGTTCGGTCAATAATTAAAGATGCAGTACTATCAGATATGATATTTATTTTGAAGCTTTGTTCTCCTATTACTGAGTAATCATTGCTTGTTATGATGTTTGTGTTTGTGTTAATACGGTAAAATCCATTTGTACTGTTTTCGTATTCTCCTCCACTGTATAAGTTATAGGAGAGTAGATTTTGGTTTTCTTTCACAGATAAAAATAGTTAATTGATTATACAATTAAAATTATCAACCAAACAATCTTGATCAGCATTACAATTAATCTGTAAAAATACATCGTCATCTGAAATGATTTTTGCACTTAAAGCAACATTATGCCAATTTGTTACTTCGGATGGATAAATACTAACTAATTGAGTACTTCCATTATACAATGCAACAAAATTACTTGATTGATTAAGGAAATCGAATGAAATTGTGACAGTATCATTTTTACTTGCAGGGAAATATATTCTTAACCTATATGCACCTGAACCTTTGTTAGTTAGTTTTAATGAATGTTCACCAACTGTTGAATTAGTATTAGTTGAATGCAAATTTATTCCTGCTCCTTTATTAAAACCAGTAATATCATTTGAATAATCTGTAGCAGACCATACATTATAATCTAGAATATTATTGATATCTTTCACTAACTACTAACTATGCTAAGGTCATCAATATAATAAACATCCCCAATATTTCCACCACTAACAGTATGCAATGCAAATCTTGTATTAGCATCTCCACTTGTTAAAGATAAATTAACATTGAAAACAGTACCTGCCGGAACTACCACTGTGGCTGTTTGAACAGTAGTACCGCCGTTTAGTTCTAATAAACTTACAGTTACACTAGAATCTGTTGTTTTAATGGTTGCTTTACCAGTCACTATTTTTGATTTTATACTATTACTGTAGTATACTCTGACCCAATGACTGCTACTTGTTAATCTTGTTATTCTTAAACTGTTTTCCCCGATACTTGACCATTCGTTTACTGATTCTCTTAATGTATTGGTGCTGTTGTATCCAGTGAAACCAGTGTTGTTTTCTAAGTAGTCTGAACCGGACCATTGGTTGTCTGTGAGTAGATTGTTTGTATCTTTCACGAACTTGGAACTAAATTAATATTATCCAAATAAATACGACTATCCCTACTATTATTATACCATCTCAACACCAAATTATCAGTTATTTCACTAGGAGTCTCAGCAGTTAATGTTACATGTTGAATAATCTCACTTGAAGGAATTCTCAATGATGATAATGCATTAACATGCCTAATACCTATATTGAAATATTCATCAGGACAATAACAATCAAAAGATACATTATAGACTGTTTCCGGCAAAATATCTTTTTTATCAACAACAAATTGGAAATAACCCCAATTCGTATCCATATTCTGTTTAAACATCATACAACTTTCGCCAATGGAGGAAAAATCTTTTGATGGATTCATTATTAGTTGATTTAAATATGGTGCAGGTATGCTATAATCACTACCGCTCCAAACACTATAATCCAATAAGTTATTTATATCTTTCACGAAATTACAGTCGATACAATATCATCAATAAAAAATTCTGCATTAGAATACATCGGTAAAAATCTTAAACACATATAATCATAATCTTCAGGTATAATAGCAGATAATGATACTTCCACAGGTTTATTTAATGGCGGTACTCTAGCAGAAGCTAAATTTTCATAATGCCCTCTAATTCTAACATTAACAGGAGTATTTGGAGTATAAATCGTAACTTTATAATTTATTGTATCCCCAACATTTACATCTCTTAAACGAGTGGTATCCAGTAAATAATCTTCATCAGATATTCTTATTACGGATAAACTGTGTTCTCCATTTGAACACCATTTATTTGAAGAATTGATTAACATTCCATCTACAGTTATGAATCCCTCTGTAGTTATGTTATAATCTGTTCCGCTCCATATGTTGTGGCTTTCAAGATTGTTTGTATCTTTCACTGATTTACAATCAAATTAACATCATCAACAAATATGGTCTTACTAGAATCAACTAAATCCAACCTACACCAAACCATTGTTGCTTCAGAAGGTATTTCAGCAGAAACAGAAACTAACCCAACATTATCCTGAGTAAAACCTGATTTAACACTTTTATAACTACCATCCACACGGTAATAAATACATAATGCACCACCCGATTTAGTGTTAATATTAGCGGTTAAAGTTAATGAAACATTATTCAAACTAGTGTCTTGGCATAATGTTAACCATGCTGTTGATAAATCATTTTTTATACTGTATTCTCCATTAACTGACCATTGATTGGTTATTAAGAAATTACCTTGTGAGTAATCTCCACCAGACCATACAGTATAAGGTAATAAATTATTGGTATCTTTCACAGAAAGGTATCAAAATCAAATTCATATCTCATACAAAACTCAACAGAAAAAAAATTTTGAGGTAGACAAAAAATGTTGCAATTAAAATATGAAAAAAAAGAAGAAAAATTCGAAGACGAAACTGAAGAAGAAATCACAATCGAAATAACCGAAATCACCGCAGAAAGCGACCATACCCAAAAACCAATAGAATTCCAAAAAGACGGTAAACTACTTGCTAAAACCATCACAGACATTAACGGAATTGCTATTTGTGGTTTCACCGAAACAAAAAAATGTATTGTAAAAGCTATTGTGGCTGATGAAGAAGCTGAAATTGTGGTAAAATGAAGAAAAAAATAGATGAATGTGACGGTTGCTGTCAAAGAAAGACATGTGATCATGACCTGGAAAAATGCTGCTACCTTGTTGGCAGAAGATGCATACTCACCCAAGAAAAGAGCATGTATGTTATGAAATAAAAAAAAGAGGAAGGTAAAAATTATGGGATTTCTTGATTTTTTAAAAGAATTATTCAGTAATAATAAAAAGAACGCACGCATAATATGTAATGGTTTAACTAAAACTTATGGTGAACCTGAACCTTTAGAAGTCGCATTATATGACTTAAATAATACTGCATTAATTGGTAAAACAGTAACTATTAACGTTAATGGACGTGACTATGAAAGAATAACTGACAGTGATGGTGTGGCTAGATTAAATATTAATTTGAATCCTGGTAAGTACACGCCATTAATCAGTTTCTCTGATGATGAATATAATCTTGTCACTGCTTTTACGAAGATTATTATCAAACAGAATAAGAAACCTACACGTATGGAAGGAACAAACATTAATATGACTTATAAAGATGGTACAAAGTATCAGTGTGCTGTTTATGATGATAATGGTCGTGTTAGTGGTAGTGTGGAGATTACTGTTAATGGTGTACCTTATATTAGAAGTACTGAAGGGGATGGTTTAGCTAAGTTGAATATTAATTTGAATCCTGGAACGTATAAGGTTAGTAGTGTTTTTTATGGTGATGCTAGTCATTTGGCTTCTAGTGTGGAGAATACGATTGTTGTTAATAAGGCTCCAGAACCTACACCTACTCCTACTCCTAAACCAAGTAAATTATATTCTTATATTACTGTTCAGGGTGCGGGAAAGCTTGGTCAGCGAACAGGTTATAGCTGTGGCCCTCATAGTTTAATGCAATGTATTTATCGTTTGACAGGTATTGAATTATCTGAAACAGAATTAATGAGTGTTTGTGGAACTACTACATCCGGAACTGGACATAGTGGCCTTGAAACCGGACTTGCATGGTTCAACAGAAAATATGGTTATAACTTGAAAATGACTTGGAAAAACTTTTCTGAAGTAGGCTTTGATGGATTACAAAAAGCATATGAAAATGGAGCGGTTTTCTTACATTTATGCTATAGATCAACATGGGGCCATTATGAAGTCCCATTAACAAGCGGTTCTAACCCAAATAAAATATTAAACAGTTTAGGAAATCGTTGCGGTAGTGGATATTGTGGATATATTGAAAGCAGAAGTAAATCTACACAACAATCATATATCAATGGTATAAGTCAGAAAAGTGTATGTATTATAACAAAAGGGTGATTTTTTTATGACTAAAAATAAAATTATTATAAAAGATACCCGTAATGCTGACGGTAGAACCGCTACTGATTTGAATAGTGAAACATTACTTGAATCCACTAATGAACACCGCAGCAATGTTAAAGATGGTATGGAGTATATCGCTGATTTAATCCGTAATCGTGGTTTAAAACATGATTATACTAAAATTGGAGATTATTTTCCTTTATTCAATGATACTGTGATGCAAGGTTTAAGTAATGAGGAATTTGAAAAAAGCCAATGGAAACAATTACACTTACATCAAGAGAGACATCATTTGAACGGGAATGCTCCCGCAGATGTTAATTTAATTGATGTGATTGAAATGTTAGTTGATGTTGTGATGGCAGGCAATGGCCGTAGTGGGCATTTATCATCACGTTATTGTAAAATTCAAGACCCTACTTTATTAGAAAGGGCTTACTGGAACACTATTCTTTTATTAGATGATAAAATAGAAAAGGTAGATAAAAAATAATAACTGGAGCTGGTTTTTTATGAATGAAGAAAAACTTAAATCAGATATAGAACTAAGACAAGAAGCATTAAACAAAAAATATGCTGAAGAAGGCTTAACTGATGAAATATTAGATGAACAAATTAAATTAAATAAGTTAAGACATGAGCATGATATTGTTGATAAATCTGAGTTAGTTTATGAAGATTTTGTTCAATAAAAAAAATTTTTCATGATTCTCTTTTATCTATGATGCTATTTTTTTTAGGGAATAATAAAGATTAGTGAATAATTTTTTAAGTAAAAATAAGAGAGATATTGCACGCCTACTAATCACAAATCAAATATGTTATTCGCTTTATTTTTTTATTATTTTCTTTAAAAGATTTTTAGTTGAGATAAAAAAAGAATTAATATTGTAAGGCCAGGAACAATTTATGTTCTTGGCCTTTATTTTTTTTAAATTTAATAATTATAATCATTTTATATGTATAATGAAAAATTATTTGAAAAGTTCTGTAAAGAACGACATATTAAAGAAAGTACTCGTAAAGGTTATCAATCTGCGATTCAGCATTATTTGAAAGTTCAAAAACATTCGCTTGAATATTTGATTGATGAAGCATTACATGAAGAAGAAATGAAGATTCCTTTGAAAGATAGACGTTTGAAGAAACGTTTGTTGGATTATCGTAATTTTTTATTTGATAGTAAAATGTCACCAAACACTTTGAAAACATATTTGCAGAAGGTTAAAACTGTTTACAATCATTTTGAAGTTAGTATTCCTAATTTGCCTACTGCGAAGTATGATTCTGAGTATGAGATTAATTATTTGGATTTGCCTACTAAGTATCATATTAGAGAGGCTTTAGATATTAGTAGTATTGATTTGAAAGCGGTTATATTGTTTATGAGTAGTTCAGGTACTGCTAAGGCGGAAACATTATCTTTGACTGTGGAGCAATTTATTGTTGGTTGTCAGGATTATCATAATGGTGGTAGTTTAGATTATATATTGGATACATTAGCTAATAAACGGAATGTTGTTCCTACTTTGTATTTGAAGAGGATTAAAACGGATAAGTATTATTATACTTTCTGTTCGCCTGAGGCTACGGAGTATATTGTGAAGTATTTGAAGACTAGGGATGATTTGAAATTGTCTGATAAGTTGTTTGATTTTACTCCATCTCGTTTGTTGTTGAGGTTTCAAGAGATTAATGACCGTATGGGTTGGGGTTTTAAAGGTAATTACAGATTTTTTCGTAGCCATGCTTTGCGTAAGTATCATGCTTCTAATATTGGTTTGACTGCTGAGTATGTTGATAGTTTGCAGGGTCGTAGTAAGAATGTTATTCATGAGACTTATATTAAGACTAATCCTAATCGGTTGAAGAAGATTTATATGGATGTAATGGATAATGTTATGATTGATAAGAGTGATGTTCCTGATGTGGTGAATCAGGAGTTTACTATTAATGTTAATGTTTTTTTGTCGGGTAAGGAGTATAATATATTGTGATTGTTGGAGTTATTTTTTTATACTTTAATGATCCATATTTATTATTTGTACCATTTAAATAATTCATGATGATGAGATGATATGTAGCTTGAGGTGTCTATTGTTATTGTCTTATCATTTTTTTATAGAAACATCATATAACAATGTTATATATTGTTCTCAAAATGTGAACAATAACTATTTTTAACAAAACCATAATAACTATTAAATAAACAATACATGTTTAACTAAAAACATAAGAGGTATAATATGAGATTAATGAAAGGACATAAAAGACCTCTGATGTTTATAAAATAAGGAGAAAAAACACCATGAAAACTAACCAAGAAATCCTTGAAGAAATCCATACCGTGAAAAACCACCAATGGAACACTCAAAGGAAATATAAATACGCAGTACAAAAATATTGCAAATTCCAAAAGAAACACTTATGGGAATTAATAGAAGAAGCCGAAAGAGAAGAAGAACAAGGTATCCGATGGAAAAATCGAAGATTAAAAAATAGACTAATACGATACAGACAATACCTATATGACAACTATGCAAAAAACACAGTAGACGCAAACTTCATCCCCATACTAGTCATCTACGACTACTTCGAAATAGAAATACACAAACTACCAAAAATATCTAGCAGAAGCATAACCAAACCCACACCTATAAGATACAAAGACCTACCTGACAAAGAAGTAATCAGAGCAGCATTAGAAATAGCATCACCACTAATGAAAGCAATAATACTATTCATCTCAAGCAGTGGCTCAGCTAGAAGAGAAACACTAAACTTAACAATCCAAGACTATATGAAAGCAACACAAGAATACCATCAAACCAATAACATCAACGAAATGATAGAAACACTCAACAAACAAAAAGATGTAGTACCAACATTCGATATACTAAGAGCAAAAACAAATAAATATTATACAACATACTGCTCACCCGAAGCAGTAACAGCAATAAACCACTACTTACTATCAAGAGTAGATCCACTAACACCCGAAAGCAAATTATTCAAAATTGCTGAAACAACATTCGTAACCAAATTCGAAGAAATAAACGACAAATTAAAATTAGGATTCGTAGGTTCATTCAGACGTTTCCGAAGCCACATGCTAAGAAAATTCCACGCAACAACATTATACAATGACGGTATGGCCTTAGACAAAATCAATGATATGCAAGGAAAATCAAAGAACAGTACGGATAGTGTTTATTTCATGACAAATCCTGAAGATTTAAAATTAGAATATATAAAACATTTACCCGTATTAACAATGGGTAAAGATGTTGAGAAAGTTACTGTTAAATCTCCAGAATTCCTAAAATTAGAAAACACTAATCGTGAATTAGAAGCATCATTAAAAGAACAAGAATCCAAATATGAAAATATCTTAGAAAGAATTAGTGCTTTAGAAAATCGTAGTAATGAAGATGTTTTAGCTAAATTTAAAAAGAGACAATAAAAGAGGAGTACAATCTTTTTTTACATGATGAAATGGAGGAATAAACAAATAAAAAAAGAAAGAAATGTTATTTTTTTTCTCATCCCATTTTCTTTTTTTTTTCGATAATATAAAATTTAATATTTCTCTTTTCCAAGCCTAACACTTAAAAAAAATTCGTTAGAGGCTCCATTTTTTTGTGGAAATAAAAAAAATAGGAGAAGTGAATAAAAAAAAGAATAGTATATCCAAATTATTTTCAAACTAAGAGATTCATATTTTTATTTTTAGAATGAACTTGTAAAAATGTTTAAATCAAGTCAAAATTTTAGGTTGTAATGAAACATTGGAAAGCAACAAAAATTTAGTGTTTCAAATTTATATATTTAAATCGAGAAAAAATATGATTTTTCATGAATAGATAAAATGATTCTGATTAGACCCAGAAAAAAAATATTTTTTTTATATTTCTCCAAGAAAATAAATAATAGGATGAAAACAACTAAAATAGAACTTTTTTTTTATTCATTTAATCTAAAAAATTATTCTCCTCTTTTATATTAAATCTCTTTCCCCGTTTATTCTTTTTTGATTCCAAATTAACTTCTCAAATAATTTTTTTTATATATTCCACATTTTTTTTAGGTACATTTAATGATATTTTCTTTTGATAGTATACTTTAAACTTGTAGCAGTGTCGTTTTTAGATACAATCGAAAATATAAAGGATACCAATAAAAAAAAGAACATAGGGATATATCCTTGTTTGGGGAAAATGATTTTTTTTGACTAGATTATATTTAATATCCAAATAAATGAAGTAAAGTTAAATGATAATAAAAACACCAGATTTATAAAAGAAGTGATATTAAATTCCACTGAGCATTAAAGTAAATTTATAGTCACTTTCCATTTCCCCAAAATATGATAATCCTTTGTTTTTTTCTTACCAGCAACCTTCAAAATAATATAGTAGGAAGTTGCTATTAAATACTTTACGGTTTAACCCTACCTTTATACAATTCACTATGATCATAATCAGTAGTTTCAATAGGAGCAATCGGCTGCTGCTTCATGAAAAAATGTAACATCCTACTAAGAATCAAACCAAAAACTTGATCTGTTAACTTATACTTTTTACTAATACGATAATTGTTCAAATTAATCTGACTATTAGTAATACGAACACAATAGAATATAAAAGCTAATATTATTGTTTCTTCCGATGCACGTTTATGTAACATCTTAAAATTATCATTGAAAATCTCAATCAAATAGTATACTTGTTCCAAATGTGATTCCGTGATTAATAAATATTTTGCTTCATATTTCATGCTTTTAGCTATCTGTTTTCTTCTTTTCAGTATTCTTTTTCGCATGATGTCTCTTTCATATTCAGGTGTTCGTTTTTCTCCTTGAACAAATGTATTATTATATTTTTCTAGTTTTGCTTGTATGTCTTTCATAATCTATTAAAAATGTTCTTTTTTTTGTTTTTTTATGTGAT
>Ga0310695_10004652_pt1 | contig 24954 bp, 21 predicted proteins | sample RumenRJG_04DNA_FD_203882 | JGI IMG/M metagenome (GOLD analysis project Ga0310695, IMG submission 203882) | Bovine rumen microbial communities from Lethbridge, Alberta, Canada - RJG_04 (v2) (version 2) | ecosystem: Host-associated > Mammals > Digestive system > Stomach > Rumen | place: Canada...
GGGAATGAAAGCGGTGCCCATGTTGATGCAGACTATCTGCCGTTGCTGCGACACTTCAAAGGTGTGGATGTCGCGGTAGTAGTCGAGCTTGGTCCAGCCAGCCTCGGAGAGCGAAGAGAACTGCACGGTCTTCTCGTCGTTGTGCTGCTCTGTTTTCTTATCGTATGGATCCAGATGGGTCTCCTTTTGCTTTTCGTTGACGTCCTTCACCTGAGTGAGTGCCTTCAGATTGAGTATGCCTTCCTCGATGACAATCTGTCGGAGCAGGCTCATAATGCAGGCATCGCCTCCGCCCTCTTCGCTTGACAGCACGGTCTTGAAGAAAGGAATCAGCTTCGACATGGCAATTTCGCTGCCATTGCCGTCGGCATAGATCTCGCGCTTCTGGTTGGAGAACTTGTCCTTGACCAAAGGGAAGATGTAGTCGTCGGCGGCAATCTCTGAATTGCTCGACAGGTAATAGGGGAAAATGCCCCTGGGAAAACCTGTCGACTTCTTGTCGATGCGCGAATAGTTGAGCTCGGATTCTTTCTTCTCTCTTTCTTCCTTTTCTTCTTTTTCCTTTTTCTTTTCCTCGTCTGTCTTATCCTTTTCTTCCTTGTCGCCATAGCTTGCTTCGTCATCGAGTGGTGAAGCCTTCACGCTGTCGCGGGTAAAGTCTTTCACCTGGATAGGGTCGCCCGAAATCTTCTGAGCGGTGACGGTTTCAAAGTCGCTGATGGTTTCCACATTGCTGGTCTGGGGCAAACCGAGTATCAGCTTGCCGTCCTCGAAATAGAGAAACTCTCCGCAACGGTTGGCGGTGCGCACGAGGAAGTCGTAGAACGACTCGTTGTACTGCACCAGATATGGCTGTATGAACTCGTGGCTTGTGCCCGACTCGTTGTATTTAAGGAAGCGCTGCGACTCGAAGTCGGTTTCAATCAGCGGCTCGCCTCCTGTCTTTTTGCCGAAGTTGCCACTCTCGGGCTGGAGTATTTCCGAGCCGAGCTTGCTTGCAACGTAAGCCTTGCAGTAGGGGTTAAGGGTCATAAGCTTGTCTATGCTGAAGATGTCCATCTTCACATACATCTTAGTACCGTTGACATCGCGCTTCAGCTGAGGGTTGAGCTCATAGACATAGAAGTTCTGCGCCAAATTGTAGGTGGCTTTGTATTCAATCGTTCTGGTTGTATCGGCAATGCGGTCTACCTCCAGAATGTCGAGCTTCACTTGTCTTTGCAGCAGAAGAGCGGTCACGCTGTCGAAGCTGGGTGCCTTTGTCGTTTCCTTGCCGGTGGTGGAATCCTTGGTTGTCTGCATGATGTCGAGCTCCACCTCAATCTTGCTGGGCTGATATATCTTGCGGTTTATCTTGATGCCGTTGAACATGAGGTAGTAGGTGTCCTTGTCTTCGGTGAACTCTTTGCGCACACCCTGTTCCAGCAACAGCGTGCTGAGCTTGTTGTCCTTCTTGTTTATTGTGTTGCCGAAAGTCAACCTGTAGATATACAACGCTTTCTTGTTAACTCCTGTAGCCATAGTTCTTGAGCTTCGATTTGTTATGTTATAGTTTGTCTAATCATAAAGTAGCTCTTTGACTCCCCCTTCAGCCGGGAACCCAAAGAGAGCTTATTGTATAAAGGTGCATTTGTAGTTGTTGTCGTTGCCCAGATAGGTCACTGAGCACACTTGCAGCCTCACCTTGAGCAGTGTCTGCCTGTCCTCGCCCTCACCGTTGTCTTTCTCTGCCGACTGCTCCTCGATGTGTACCACGTAGCCGTCGACCACCATTCCGTCCTCATAGCCGTTGAGCCGGCCCATGCTGTTGAACGTGGCGTTGAATATGAACGAGAAACGGTAGTGCTCGTTGGCGGCCATTGCCCTGTAGTATGGGCGACCGTCGCGCGGCGAACCGATGCGCACAGAGAAGTTCAGGAGCACAGGCTCCGACACTCCGTAGAGGTCGCCGTTCTCGTTGCGGCGGTGCTCGCAGCGATAGTCGAAGTGCTGCACCGTCTGGCAGTTTTCCTTCATCACGTTGAGTGGATTCTCAAGGAAATTGTCCTGCACCACCACCGCTTTCAGTTCGTTGGAATATAGTGTAGCCATCTGATTATTTGCAATTATAGTTTATGCCGTCAATATCGAGCTGCTCTGCTATGATGGCAAGCTTGAGGAGCCTGCGCCGCTGGTTGTCGATGTCATAGCTTTCGGATAATGCGAAGCATCTGCCGTCCTCGAAGTGAATTATCTGCGTGTCGTCGTCGGTCTTGCCGCTGTCGCTGTCGTTGCCGATGACGATGCGCCCGTCCTGAGCCCCCTGCGTGGAGAACCACTCAAACAGGCTGAGATCGTTTCTGCCGGGTGCCACCACTACCACCTCGAGCCGCTCGCAGCGTGCCGTGGCCTCGGGAGCGAACGTGTTGAACGAACGGTCGAACACCAGATGGTAGTCGGATACCAAATAACGCTTAGGATAACGCCCTATGTTGTTGTCGCCGAATTCTAATGTTGCAGTCAGTGCCATAGCCTTAGGAATGTATATTGCAGCAAAGTTAACCAATTAAAAGGAATTTACCCTTATCTCACTCGCTTTTATTTTTTCCACAAAAGTAATGATGCTGGATGCTTTGGACAAGTTGATGGCTGCCTTTAGATGGGATATTGTTGCGACAGCAGCCCTGAATTGCGACAAAAAAGCAGAGCCGATGCAAATGTAGTCGCACCGGCTCTGCTGTATTCTCACCACTTCGCCTCTCGCCTTTCACCACAAAGGAAGCGTGTTTTCATAAAGTAATATGACTCATATTGGTCGGTAATATGACTCATATTGGTTGGTAATATGACTCATATTACTTTCTCCCTGATACTTTCTGCTTATTTGATGTCCCTTGTGAAGAGTGCCCGGTATTCAGCCGGACTCATGCCGACGATGTCCTGTATGCGGCGCTGGAAGGTGCGCACGTTGCTGAAACCTGAGTCTTCGGCCACCGATGCTATGCTGTAGTGGGGCTTTTCGCGCAGCATCTGCAAGGCTGTCAGGGTGCGCAGGTTGTCGAGATAGGCATCCGGTGTGCGGTGGATGGTCTGCCGGTGGAACAGACGCAGCAGCCGTTCGTGGCTCACTCCGATGACCTGTGCAAGCTGCTTGCCGTTGAAGTCGGGGTCGAGGTGGTATTTCTCGTTTTCCACCTTGATTTCGATGAGAGCCATGAGCTGTGAGTCGTCTTTCAGGTCGGCATTGCGCTGGCGCTCAATGTTTCCGTTGAGCAGCTCGCGTGCCACTTCGGTTCGTCGCCGCAGCTCGTTGTCTTCCTCGAGACGCTCCGAGAGGTCGAGATTGCGGCTCACGAGCCTCACCATCTCGTTCTTCAGATGTTCAATCTCTTGTCTGAGGGCATCGTTCTCGGCTTGCAGTGCCTGGATAGCGTTGTCGGCCATGATGCTATTTCTCTATGGTGAACAGCTGAATGAACCCGCTGATGGCAAAGGTGTCGTGTATGTCGTCGTTGATGTGCATGAGCACTGCCTTGTGGCCGGTGCGGCGTGTGAACTTATAGATGGAGAGCAGTATCCGCAAACCGCTCGACGAGATGTAGGTGAGGTTGGAGCAGTCGATGAAGATGTCGCAATCCTCGTAGCTGTAGACTTGGGCCAGGCTCTGCTCAACCTGACGGCTGGCAGCGGTGTCGAGCTCGCCTTCGAGTGTGACGATAGCCCGGTCTTCTAATTTTGTGATTGATGTTGTCATATTTTGGTTGCTTTTTAGTTGACGAGAGGAAGGGGGGAAAGGCTTTCTGGCTGGCTTGCTGCCTTGTAGGCTGACGGTGTGTCACAGCTTCTTGCGCAGGGTCAGCACGTTCTTTCCGTCAATTCGGTTGTAGTTGATAGAGTCCATCATCTGGCGCACGATGTGTATGCCCAGTCCGCCGATGGGGCGCTCTTCGGCTGGAATGTTCAGGTCTACATCCGGATAGGCAGTGATGTCGAAAGGTTTGCCGCTGTCGGTGATGGTGAACTTCAGTCGTTCGTCGTTGGCTACGGCTTCAATGTATATCTTTCCGGTTGTTCCATGGGGATAGGCGTAGTCCATGACGTTGACTACGGCTTCCTCCATAGCCAGACGCACTTGCTTGGTCTTGCTGTTGTTGAAGTCGACTTCCCTGCACACCTCGTTGACAAACTTGGTTAGTTCGGGAATGTTGCTCACGTCGTTGGTCAGCGTAAGGCTGCGGTTGAGGCGCACAGCCCGTTCCTGCTTGTTGTAGCATACAGCCATCATCGTTATGTCGTCGCTCTGCCGGGCTCCTCCTACAAACGAGTGGATGGCGGCAGTCATGTTGTCGACAATCGTCTTGGGATTGGCACTGGAAGTGAGCTCCCTGAGCATCCGCTGCCTTCCAAACTGGTTGTGGGCGGCATCCTTGGCTTCTGTCACTCCGTCGGTGTATAGGAAAATCGTTGTCTGCGGCGTAAGGGTTATTTCCTGCATGGTGTAGTGCCACTGCGAGATAGCGCCGATGGGCAGGTTGGAGTCTACTTTCAGTGGTGTTGCCGTTTCATTGATGATTATCGGTGGCTCGTGGCCGGCGTTGCAATAGCTCAGCACACCCGTTGGCAGGTCGAGCACACCGACGAAGAGTGTGACGAAGAAGTTGTTCTGGTTGTCTTCGGCAAGGGTGTTGTTCATTGCCGAGACGATGCTGTGTGGCTTGGACTCACGTGCCGACACGTTGCGGAACAGGGTTCGCGTGATGGCCATGACTAACGAGGCTGGAATCCCCTTGCCAGACACGTCGCCGATGCAGAAGAACATCTTTTCGTCGCGGATGTAGAAGTCGTAGAGGTCGCCGCCCACTTCCTTCGCCGGTACGAGAGTGGCATGGAGGTCAACGTCGTTGCGTTCGGGGTAGGGTGGGAAGCTTTTGGGCAGCAGAGCCATCTGTATTCTGCTGGCAACGCGCAGCTCGCGCTCGAAAGCGGCTTTCTCTCTGCGCGTGTCCTCGAGACGTCTCATGTTGCGAATGGAGCGCCAGATGATGTAACCCAGCAGAAGCAGGCCGGCAAGGAGTATGGCCGACATACGGAAGGTGGCTTGCTGGAGAGTGGCATAAATCTCGTCGTCGTTGAACACCATTGCGATAGACCATCCTGTGTGGCCCCTTACCGGGGTGAAGAATACGTGCTTCTTCTCGCCTTTCTTGGTGATTACTTCCGAGTGGCCGCTCATGCCCTTGAACATCTGGCGGCTGATCTGGTCGAAGGCCCTGTCTTTCTGACTGATATCCTGGTCGCGCATGGTTGACCTGAGGAGAACACGCTTGTCGGGATGTACCAGAAGCTTGCCGCCTTTCGAGAGAATTACGTTGTAGCTGCTTTTGTAAGTGGTCTGCGAGTTGGCAAAATGCGCCAGCCATTCAAGCGACACGTCGGCATCAAGCAGTCCGACGATGCGCCCATTGGCATTGCGTATGGGCATGGTATAGGTGCATACCAGCATCTTGGCACCAATGTTGTCGTAGTAAGGCTCGCTCCAGTTGCAGGCATTGGCCTTGATGCCTTCGCGAAACCAGTCGCTCTGCAGATAGTCGTGGAGTGGACCGCCAATCTGTTTCTGCTCGAACGAACCGTCGCGGCGCTGGCTGACATACAGCTCGCACCAACGACCGAACTGAGGATAGAAGTCGGCCTTGAACGCAGCCGTGGCTCCTACTATCTGGACGTTCTGGGCTACGAGCCGTTGCAGTATGGAGTAAATGGAATCGGGTTGGTAGATACGTTTCTCAACCATCCACACCGAGTTGTTGATGGCAGACTCTACTGAAGTCATTGCAGCCTGTATCTCCATGCTCTTCAGCTCCAGCCTGGACTTGGCATGGTCGTGCGCGCTCTTGCGCAGCTCCTCATGGGCATACCAGTATTGCACGGCAGAGGTGGCACCTGTCAGCAGTCCAGCCAAGACAAGCATCACAATGATGAACTGCGAGCGTTGCTTCTTGAAGCTAAGCTTATACAATGACTTCATGTTTTGTGCCGACAGGCATGGTTGCTCAGTTGTCCTTTTCAATATATGTGAACAGTGTCTGGCCTATAGAGAACGACTTGCCGTGATAGAGCCTGATGCCTTTGCCCACAGTCAGCGGCTTGCCGTTGACGAAGACTCCATCTTCGAGAGCATAGAGTCTGGGAGTGCCGTGGTGCATATAGATTTCGGCCTGCACGGGGGCTATCACGCTCTGTATGTCCCACGACAGTTGCAGGTGGCAGTCTACGGAATGTCCTATCGTGACGTGCTCGTTGGGGTTGGCCTTGAACCATTTGTAGAGAGCTATGTCCATCTGCTTCACTATGCCGCTTGTCGTGAGGAAATAGCGTTCGGAGCGTGGTGAGTTCTTGGCAATGCTGACAGCCATCGCTATTGAGAAGATAATGAAGATGGCCAGCAGCGCAAGGCGGTAGTCTACCGTTGCACCCGTGTAGAGCCATGCCCATAGATAGGTGGACGCCACGCCTACGAGCACTGCGCCTATGATGAGCGAGTGGTGGAGCCGGATGCGCGTTCTCCATGTCACGCACAGCGCAATCCAGTAGGCGGTGAGCGACCAGGGAATCCAGTCTATGAGGAATGTGTTTTCCTTGAGTCCGATTATAGCCGACACTACTCCGCCCAGCAGGAAGAACAGCCCTCCGCCCAGACCGCCGAGCAGCGTGCGCAGGGTGATGTCTGCAATGCGCACCGACCATTCGCGCTGAGCCACCGACAGGCAGCTGAGCATGAGGGTGAGGAAGAAGCCTATGCAAAGGCCGAACGACGGGAAGTGGTTCACCAGCGAGCTGTATTCGGCTATCCTTGCCTCAGCCTCTGGCGTGCCGGGCCTGATGTCGCCCATGAAGAGAATGATGCGCTCCGAAACCGCCGACAGGAGCGGATGCATCTGCACGGTATATGTGAGCCATGCTGCCAGTCCGGCAAGTATGGCGACGATGACCCAGCGCAGGTAGAAGGTGGCGTTCTCCGGGTCGAGCAGCTGCTGACGGTTGTAGTAGTGGCGACCCTCGTGGCAGTGGCGGCCATATTCGGGACACTGACCTCCGTTCTCCTCCCAGCAGTCGAGGTGCACGCTGTGCCGGCATTTCTTCACGACCCTGTCGCCCACGGCAAACGGAGCCTTGCACAGATAGCACGTCTCGCCGAGCATGAACCCCTCGGCTCCCATCAGCGGACCCGAATAGCTGACGACGTGCTTCTTCAGGAACAGGCGATACCTGACGTAGGGCACTGCCAGCTGCAACACCAAATATACCGCCAGAGCAAGCAGCAGGGCTATGACTATGCCCTGCAGCAGCACGTCGCGCAGAGGACGGGGATTGACGATCACCGGGTCGTAGACACTGCCCAGCCTGTAGTGGCAGTTGCCCTTCACCATCAGCGTGTCGGTGGCAGCATCATAGCAGGCTATCTGCAGGTCGCGACCGCTGCGTCCGCTGTAGACCTTGTTGTCGGGGTTTTCCAGCGTGAAGCGGTAGTCCACGGAGTCGAGCCCGAAAGCCTGCTGAATGTTGTCCTTGATGGCAGCCCAGTCAAACTGTTGCTGATACAGCCCCTTCGAGGCAACACATCGCGACCGCAGCATCGCGCCGTCGTCGGAGCCCGCAAAGTCGGCTTGAGTCATGTCGAACGCCAGAGGGTCGGCATCCCCCGCGTCGCTGAAGTCGGCATAGTAGAGCGGACGCGTGGTGTCGCTGTAGGCCAGTCGGCGCTCCATGTCGAAGTGCCCGGGGTCCATCGGCATATCGTCGCGATAGGTAGCCCCGTCCGACATCACCACCATAGCCCTGTAGCGCGACCCGGCAGTCCAGTCGGCACCGTCGGCCATCTCGTCCATCTTGGTGAGGATGGCGCGGTAGAGGTATTTCCGGGTGGAGTCGCATTGCTGGAACAGGTTTCTCAGCACATAGTTGGTGGCAGGCATGGTCTCGGTGACAGCCGTACCGCGTATGAACGCCACGTAGAGATTGCCCTCAGAGAAGAGGCCGCGCATCTGCATCACCGCCCTGCGCTCGCGGTCTATGGCCGTCTGCGGCAGCGTGAGGTCCACCAGCGCAAGCATCTTTATTCCGAGCTGCCGGGCTTGTCGCGAAGCCATGTTGTCCACCCTCACCAGTCTGGGCGAAAGCCCTCGGCTGTCGGTCAGCAGCCGGTGCGTGGTCTCAGTCACCTCTATGCGCACCTGCCGGGAGTCCGTCAGCGGAGCCGTCGCGATGCTGCTGCCCATGCGTGCATCCACAACCATCGTCTTCCATCGGTTGGCGAACCTTGGCTGCGAGAGCTGCATCACCTGCACCGAGTCCGCCATCTGCTCCTCAGTGTCGCCGGGCAGCTGGGGCGTGTTGTCGCAGCCGGTCAGGGCAAGGAGCACAAAGGGTAGCATGGCTATGGTGGGATAGAACTTGCCATCGCTGTTCATCATCTCCTTCATCTTCTTCATGCTTTCGCGGGTTTGCTTGTAGGCTTGTATCTTGCTCGAAACCATGTTGATGAACATCAGCAGTATGGCCACGGCAGCCAGTCCCAGCAGGTAGTCCTTGGCGCGCTGGATTAGAGGCTTGTATTCGGCAGCCTGTATCTTCTCGGAACAGGTTTTCAGGGCTATATACTTCTGGTCTACAGCAGCCATTCGCCTTTTCAGTCCGGGCATGGCATCGGCAGCAGCCTTGGCCTTGTCGTACTGCTGCTGTATGTTGGCAAACACCAGTTTCTCTTCGCCTTTCAGCTTCTCAAGCTGTGGAGCGAGCTTGCTGACAAGCGACAATTCGAGGGCTTTCTTCTGCATATCTTTATAAACTTTATCCTGAGTGGGCATGAACGCCTCGGCTTTGCAGAAAGCCTGCAGCAGCGCCACTCTGTTTATGGTGGCATTGAGCGAGTCCCTTACGGCGAGATTGGTCTGCTGAAAAGTATTGGCTTCGTTCAGCAGTTCGTCGTCGTCGGCTATGGTGGGCTGAATAGTCTGGTAGTAAGTAGTCCACTTGAACTCGAGCGATTTCATTGCGAGGTCGGTTGACTTGAGCCGTTCAGCCATGGCCTTTGCCATAGGAGCTTTCACCTTGTTGTCCTTTTCGTTGGTGGGCATAGTGCGGAATGACACGTATATCTGCCTTGCCTCGTCTTTCATTGACTGTATCCGGCTCTGTATCTCTATGCGGTTGGTCTCAACGCTGTCGCTCACCAGAGAATCTTTCTGGGCATACGCCCTGATGCTGCCGGATAGCAGCAGGGTGGCGCACAGGGTTGTGATGATTGCTTGCTTGCTCGTCATAGTCGTTGCCTATTTACATATATTATAATAATAGCGCACGGCCTTGCGGAACACGTCCACAGCCTGCTTCTGCTCGGGAGTGACCACTCCCTGGGTGGATATCTCCTCGTTGCATCTCTTTATGATGTCGCCGCACTGCATGATTATTGCGCGGCGCTCCATGCTGTCGGTGCTGTTCAGCCATCGTGCCACCATCTGGTCTATCTGGCGTGCTTTCTGAAGAACGCTTCTCGGCAGAATCCCTGTCGGAGCTGCTTCGGGCTCACTTGCCATGAGGTTGGCAGCATTGCCTTGGCCGCTCATCCCTGTGCCGCTTTTGTTAGTTGAGGGCAGATAGACTACCTTGCAAGTCATCTGTCTGATGGAGTCGGTATATAGGTTGTAGCTGTCCCATGCCTGCTGAATGTCGGGACAGGGGCTGGTTATGTCCTGGCGCGCGAACTGACCCATAAGCACGTCCTGCATCTCATGGAACAGTTTAAGGCTCTCGTCGCTATACACCTTGCCCGAACCATATTTCTGCTTGAACGAAGCATAGGCTGTGGCAATGCTCTTCTCGGCATCCTGTGCCCCTTTAAGCTGTTCGTCCTTTCCGAAGCACGGGTCACGCTGAATGGTTATCTGGTATTGCGTGTTTATATCCTTTCCGAACATCAGCTCGTAGTCGTTGTAGTCAGTGTGCTCCATGACAAAGACATCGCGGAGAGTAAAGCTCACCTGATTGCGCTTGTCCATGATGCCGAAAGTCTGGCTGATGTAGTCGTTCACGAGCTTGTAGTCTTGCGGCACGGGCTGCAAGCCGTCGTAAGTGTTCCAGCGGTTGAACACATACTTCCTGCGGGGACGTGGGAGTGACTTCTTGAGGGCTTTGGAGATGCGGAACCGAGCGTCTGGTTCAAACCGTGCCACATAAGGCAGCATCTTAGGGCGGAGCTTGCGACATCTGAACGTAGGCTTGAAACGTACCCGCTCCCAGAATACAAACAGACAACGGTAGGAAATAAGGCTTACTGTCAGTGTGTTAGCCTCCTCGTTGAACACAAACTTCACCATCAGATCCATGTCGCGTGTGTCTTTCTTCAACGACAGATGGTCGGTGTATGTCTCTTTCTGGCTGACCGCAATCTCCTTGACCACCTGTGCAGACAACATGGTGGAGAAGCTGATGGCCAGCAATGTGAAAATAGTTCTTATTCTGTTGAAAATCATATCAGTTCTATTCTTTTGCAGCTTGGCTGAAACAAACCCATCCGTTTGGCTCGCCTTGTCTTATCACCCAGGCTGCCACTTGCATATCTTCAGGATATGGCGGTTCGTTGACGGCATGATAGCGCTCATAGCGAAGATATTGTCCAACTCTTTCCGCTCCCCAAGCTAAATCTGTATAGCTGTCGGCCATGTTGATGCATACACGTCCGGCGAAGCTGCCAAAGTATCGTATGTTGGGATGCCAGGGGTGGGGAATAGGATTGCCATTCTCATCAGCGGTCAGGAAGCGTAGTGCCGGAGGTGAATCTATGCAGGGATAGCCCGGTGGCAGGTCAATCATCATCCTGTATTCGCTGGCAAACAGAGGAGGATTTGAAATTCCCGGTTCGCCTAAATGCTCCAGCCCCTCCACGCCGCAGATGCTGCGGATATGGTAGTCAATGGTGTAGGCTATAGGCAGGCCGGCAGTGTCTTGCCGTGTAATGTGGAAACTGATGTCGGAGCGGTTGTTCAGTCGCTCTTCAAGCTTCCTCCATTCATATAATAGTCGCCTCTGGCGTCCACTTAGGCGAACAGACTCAAAATCCTCGACAGTCTTCATCTTGTTCTTTTATCCTGGGAATGGGTCTGGAATGAGGTAGACAGTATTGCCGTTGTTGATGTTGTAGTCGGCCAACGTCTGGTCGGTTTTGCCAATGCGTGGGCGCATCACCCTTATCTCATGCACTTCGGGGTCTTCTTTTCCAAAGAAGTAGTCGAGCGGTGCGCCCGAATCGTCAATGGAGGGGAAGTCGAAGATAAGTCGTCCGTCCTGTCCGATGGCATGGCGCAGGTTTGTCATCAGCGTTGCCAGTGGGGCCTCGGGATTAGTCACCCTGAACTTGACAGACTTGTTTTTATAAACGATATTCAAAAAGAAATCTTCCATATATATATAATGATTCAATTATTTTTCATCTGTTTCTATTCCGATAGATACCTTGACGGGATAGATATTAGTGCTACGCACTTTTATCATGCTCTCCATGATTTTCTCGATGGAACCAATCCTGTCGGCAAAGCCACGCTTTATGAACGAATTGTTAGCTACTGTGATATCAACCAAAATCTCGTAGCCACATTGCGTGACGTCTGACTGTTGGCGGGTATTTACGGTAAGGCTCTTCACCCTGTCTCGCACTATGCCATAGCGCATCAAGAGCTCATGGTAGCAGAACAGCTTGATGTCGGCAGGTGTCACCAGACGGTCGTTGGTTGCCATGTAATAATGGGAAAGGCTGGCAGCGGCACGTTCGTCACGAATCTCGTCGTATCCAGGCACTGGTGCTGCTATCTGGTTTGTAGCTTTGCTGTCGAACCCGGAAGGCGGAATAAAGCGCGCCTCTACATTGAGTGCATCATTTACTGCGGCACCGGATGTAGTCATGTAATGTATCTCGATGCTGCCTTGCTGGCGACGCTGTCCGCCGGAAGGCTTGAGCATTAGGTAGACCCCAGGCAGGCTTCCTGTGTTCTGCGTCTTGACAGCTTCTGCCAACCGTCCCAAGGTCTGGGCAAGACCATTCAGCACTTTGTCTGTGGCTACACCGCTTATATTCATAAAGGCATAATAATCGGAGTAATACTTGCTCAGCATATAGTTCAATGATTTCAACAGCCTGCCCTGATTGAAACGGTCGGCAGCCATTCTGCGTACTTCGACCTGCATATTGCCATAAAGCTGATCCTCAGACGGGCGAAGCATATGCAAGAACTGTTGGCTGGGCTCGGCTTGAGCCGTCTCCTGATGTTGGTAGCCCACAACACGGACAACAGGATTGTCGGTCGACAATGTAGCGGCCTGCTGCATGGCATTGACCAGTATTACCGTGTTAAGCGCGATGGACGACTTGTCGAAAGCAAAATGTTCGTCGATGCCAAGGAACTCAAATTCCAATTCGATGTTCTCAGTCTCGAAAGGCAGAAGCTTCCTACGCTGGTGCTGTTTCACACAGTACATCCTCACGTCTTGTCTTGCGTAAAGGTCAAGGCAATGTGACGAGGCCATATAGGTCTGGGCTTTGTTGTAGAGTATCGTATCTATGGCAAAGCATGGCGACAAGGGCAACTCGGAATAGTCCCAGGGGGCTATCAGCGGAACGGGTGTGCCGCTGATGGTCACGCGTAGGTCGCGGAAGTTCTGGTTGCGGATGGCGAATGTAAAGCCTGACAAATCTGAGACAGCTGACTTGAAGGCTATATTGACTTTCCAGTGTCGGCTGTCAAGCCTGTTGATTGAATGTATTGATGCGTTGAGGACTCGCGTCTGTAGCAAAGGAATGAAGCCGTATCCGTTGTAGCCCAGCGTAAAGACATGATTAGGCGTGAGTTCCATTTCTGACACACTGTCCTCCAATGCTGTTTCAACTACAGCCGTGGCAGGAATGGCGTGTCCCATCTCGAAGGGAATCTGCAAATTGGCGAACTCCTCGAGCAGTTCCGTCTTCATCTGCTCAATCTCAGTCTCAGTTTCATTTGCCTGATATGCCAATGCAGTAATGAGCAGCGCGAACACGGGGTCTTTCTCTATTCCTTGAAGGTAGTCGCTCTGTTCGCTCTCCCTCCAGATGGCGATGGCTTTCTGGAGCAATTCGGCAGCCCTTTGTTTTGTTTCAAATATGGTTTGTATCATGGTTGCTTGTGTTTGCTATTTCCACACACGCAGGGTGGTGGTGTAGGTGTATGTTTCGCGTGTGTCGGCGATTATGCCTTTTATCGTGACATAGATGCGCCGTTCCTCCCGGATGTAGGTCATGGTGACTGATGGGTTGCTGAGCCGCTGCTCGTACTGGGCCAGCGCGTCCCGCAGTTCGGCTGCGAAGGTGTTGAGGTTCTTTGATGTGCCGGAAATCTTCTTGTCGTAGAGTCCCTCGATGCCGTGCGACTCCTCCACGATGCCGGAGTCATAGACTACGCCTTCGTGCTCGTTGAATATCTCGAAGCGCAGGTTGCAGAACACGAAACCGAAACGGAGGTCGGCAGGTGTGCTGAAACGCGGTGTGGTGAGCAGCAGCTGCATGGATTGGTTGAGCGACTGCCTGAGGTCGTTCTCCCGGGAGAGTCCTTCGGGGGTGATGGTAAGGGGTAGTTGCAGCATAGGGTGTGTGCGTGGTGTGGGGTTGGCTTATATGAGTGGGATGAAATGGTCTTCGTTTTCTTCGTGGAGCACGTTGTAGACTCCGATATATACATCGGAGAAGAGCTTGTCGTAGAGCGACTTCTCCATCCGCGAGGCGGTCTGCTCGATGTCCCGGGCAAGGCGGTCGCTGATTTGTGTGGAGCGAGTCTCGATGTCGTCGGCCAGCTGTGTTGAGAGTTCCTGTTTCAGTGTGTCGCGCACGTAGGTGGACAGAGAGTCAGTGAGCTGTTGCATCTGCTGTTGCAGTTCTTCCCTTGTCTGCGCGACGAGCTTCTGCAGCAGTTCGGGATGCAGCTGCTCGTAGAGCTCCCGCTTGGCCTGTGCCAGCAGTGCTTCGTAGTCGATGGCATTGTCTTCGAGCTCGACCTTGTCGAGAATGGTGGCAGCGGCAGAAAGGTAGTCTTCAACCCAGCTCAGCCACAGCTGCACGTCGCCCCTGTGTGGCTGCGGAATTTGCATACGCTCAGGCTGGTTTGGAGCCACTATGAAATAGTCTACGGCCTGCACTATCTCCTGAGTCAGCTGAACGAGCTGGCTCACCTGGTGCTGGCTGTTGTAGCCCTTCATCAGGAAAAGGTAACGATAGATTGTCCGTTTTCCGTCGCCTTCGGCCAGGTTGGGGTGGCTGGCCAAGGTTTCCAGCGCTTTGGCAAATCGGTCGATGTAGCTGGCAAACCGCCCGTCGCCGGAAAGCATGAGGCATGGCTGAATGAAATCGGCATCGACGGCGAACACACCTTCGCGTACCTTGAACCTCACAAGCGGCATCACATCAGATGCTTCCATTTCCTCCAGAGTCTGAATGGCATAGATGTAGTTTGGCCGCAGATATGCCACGCCGTCGCTCTCGAAGGGGGTGGAGCTCTGACCTATTGTCATCGTGAGATAGTAGGTGTCGCCGAAGAGCATTGGGATGGGAACTGCCACGCGCTCGTCGGCATTGGCTATGCGGCCCGAAGGCAGCACGGCGGCACACTGGAGCCGTTCGATCTCGAATGTGCTTCCGGCGAACACACCCTTGCAGCTGTATTCAGTTCCGGGCAACAGTCCCATCTGGTCGTTGCCGAGGGCAAGGCGGAGAGCAGTCTGCTGTCGGAGGTCGAGCTGCTGTTCCATTCCGATGAATGTCCGGGCTGTGAGTTCCATGCCGGGACTCCAGTTGATTGTTGAATTGATGTCCATATTCACGGGTTGTCTCTATCTTAATTCTGTATTGTAGTCTAATGTAAATCTTTCGTCCAAGGACTCGCAGGCTCCGTGTTCCTTGATGCATATCTCGCAATGCACCTCGCATGGCAGCATCCACTCTCTGAGGAAATCGGCGAGCGGCTGCAGGTCTTCGCTGCGCTTGCGATATTCGGGAGCTGTCAGTCCGGGAATGAGCAGTTCGTATTTCACGAACGGCAGCCAACTCTTGCTGGTGTCGGTGTGGCTGTAGCGTGCGAGATGCATTTTCACCTCACACCTCATAAGTGCTGCCAGTATGTTGGATATAAAGCCAAGGTCGCCCTTGTAGCGGCACACAAACGGAAGCAATACGGCAGCTTGCCTTACGAGGGGATTCTTCTCGCCCGGCAGGTCGAAGCCGAAGTACTGGCTCAGTACGTAGCTGAGCTTGTCGTCGAGGAGGCGCGACACTTGCCGTTCTATGGCGAGCTTCTTCTGGAAAGCGTATGTGTCGAACGGAAGGAACGCTTCGTGGAGCACTCTGAGGCGGTGCTCCAGTTTCTTGAACTTCTCGGCAGAGTCTTCGCCCTTCAGTTCTTCGTCGTCAGTGAGCACACCTTGTGGCAGCAGCCGCATAAATCCGTCGCGCGAGAGACGTACTTCGCCCGTGGTCTCGTCAATGCTCATGGAGTCGCCGTTGTAATTGCGGAAGAAGGCTCCTTCGTGATGGACCTTCCATCTCTCTTCCATTTCCGGATAGAGATGGCTGAGCAGCACTTCTGCCCTTATTTCAGATAGGTTGCTGTTTATTTTCATACTCCACTTAGTTCTATGTAATGTTCGCCGCCTGTTGAACTCACCGGCAGCACAGCCCTGCCGGGGATGCCGAGCCGGGCGAGTGTGAGCTGCTGATATGGGAACAGCCGGCTTATTTCGCGATACTCGTGTTGATAGATGCCGCTCAGGGGGACGTGGCGCAGCTGTTCGTGGCGTGCAACGGCATCGGCTACAGACCTGCCGGGACACATCACGCTGGTCTCTGTGTTGTCGGAGCGCAGCGCCACATAGTCTACGAAGCAGTCATCGCACAGCATGATGCTTGGCTGCTCCATATTCATATTACTGTTTAGCCATGCCAATGTTTCTGCCACGGTGTCAGCAGGGGTGAGTGGCGTGCGGGCAACAGGAGTCCACTGCTCGTGAACGGCACAGTCGTCATCGTATGCCTTGAACGCAACGGTGCGCGTGCTGAGATGCTGCCCTTCGTAGCAAAACATCTTGCCGACAAGCGATGTGAGCCGTCCTTCAGCTAAAGCCTGAGGATGCAGCAGCTTCAGAGCCTCCTGAACTTGTACGGCTGCTATCACAGAGGCTGTGATGCTGGTTGTGGGAGCTTTCCCAGCTGCAATGTTCCTCTTGACTGTTCCGGCGCATGGCATACGGTAAGCCAGGTCGCGCAGACCTTCTGGGCCAAGGTTGCAGGCGTAGCAATTCTGACCGGGGACAAAGACGCGTGCTGTGCCCTCCAGCGTGTCGATACCCCCATCGACCCAAGGGATGCCTGCTCTCATGCAGTGGCGGTTGATGCAGTAGCGTGCCCAGCGGTTGTCGACACAGCCTATCACTACATCCATTTCCATTATAAGCCCCACTCCGACATCGTAGGCTATGTCGCCAAAGATAGGCATTATCTCAATGTCGGGGCTGAAACGGGAAAGGCGCTCGGCAACTGCATCAACCTTGCGTCTGGCTGCAACAGCATCGTCGGCGGTGAACAGCACGGAGTGGGAAAGATTGTCGGGTTCAACAACATCGAAGTCGACAACAACCAGATGGCGCACACCCGACAGGGCAAGGTTCTTGAGCACCTCGTTGCCCAAGGCTCCGCATCCCACTACCATGATGTGGGCGCTGGAAATCCGTTCTTGGCTGAACTCGCTAATCGTCATGCCTTCTTTTCATAATAAGTTCAACGTCAACCATGTCGTTTCCGAGAACGACCACAGTCTGTTCTACGGGCTTATATTCAGCTTTTTCAAGTCTTATGAGGCAGGTCTTGCCCGCGGGCTGGTTCTCCACGATGCAGGGAGTGAACCCCATCAGGCTGTCGTTGACAAACACGTTTGCTCCCATCACATTGCTGTGGATATTAAGGAAACCGTAGTCAACCTGTGGAGCTCCTATCTTTATTTCTTTTGGGAACTCGTCGTTCACCCAAAGGTATTTTACAGCCGACTCCATGCTGTCCTTTCTTGTATTGATAATGTAGAAGCCCTCGTCAAGGATGCCGTTCCATGTTCCTCTTCCCACAACTTCCCTGTTTAGCAGAATCTCTGTGTCGTCATCGGGAGCCTTGATGGTGACAGGAGCCTTGATGGGAGCAAAATCGTCGGCAGCAGTTGTTTGAGTACTGTTAATTGAGCTGGATAACACAGGTGTATTGGCTGATGATACTACTGAAGGTAACTTTCTCTGCTCGCGCCATGTTCTTGGCTGGAAATCGGCAGCAGTCAGCACGACGACTTTCTTCTCTGCCTCACCAACTTCCACAGGAGCATCATAATAGCATACGTTACCCTTGAACACCGACAGTCGGTGGATTCCCGCAGAAAGATGGCTGCTCACCGCCTCGCCGTTACCAATCTGCTGGTTGTCTATCAATATGCGCCAGGCTGTCGACGGTGTCTTCACCGCAAGATAGGAGTATTCGGGTTGCAGGTATACGGGCAGTATGAGCTTCTGCTCCTCGGTCACTTCCAGAGTGTCTTTCACGGTCTGGTAGAAAGGAGCTTCCACCATATATGGGTGTTTGCCTAATGGCAGATGGAACTGCGCCTTGCCATCCATGATGCGTGTCAAGGTGCTGTCTACGTGCACTATGGCCTTAGCCGGTGACACCATAAACACCACCCACTGCTTCTGTAGCTTGTATTCTTCGTTCGGACTGTAGGTCTGCAAATAGGCATGATAGCACTTCTTTTTTCTGAGGCTCTTGCCTGGTACGCGCCAAGTGTGTTGCCCGTAGTCAGGATGTGTGATAGTCAGGAATTGCGTCTTGTGCGGCACTTTCAGTGTCAGTATTCCGTCGCCTTCCTCTGCCACTACGTCAGTCTGCCCGTCAGCCTTGAACTTAAATCCTTTCTTATCGGTGGTCAGCAGAAGGGTGGCCTGCTTCTTGTCTTTCTTTATCTTTATGCTGCTCAGGGGCGAGTGTTTTTGTCTTGCAAAACCGACAATGCTCATATCCTGTGCCACCGCTGGGAGCATAGTTATGAGCATTGTCATTATCAGAATCACTCTGCTAAGCATCTGCCATTCTTTACTTTCCTTGTGTCATAAGACAGCCGCTGGGATTGTTTACGGAAATGACGCCGCCCCATTGACACATACATTTCGCATTGTTTATCAATGCAGGCATATTCATTACCTTTACTTGTCCTGGTGGAGCCCAGGGTGCTGCAATTACAGGCACGCAGGGCATCGGTGTAAGCACTCCCTGAGCTGCTGCCGTTGCGGATGCAACAGTGGGATTGGCCATCGACTGGCACATACCGAATGGCAGGATATTGGTCATTGGTATGTTATCCATGATATTTGCCATCAGCATATTCCCGCATTTCGGTCGGAGGGGCACCGTCACCATCAGCGACGATGGAGCCATTCCGAAATTGCACTGCAGCATGGCACCCATACATACGAAATTGCCCATAGGCTTTAAACTGTTTTGCTACAAAGTAAAAGAACTCAATTCCCCGCAGGGAACTGAGTCTGTCTTATTAGTGTTACTTCCAGGGGTTCTCGAAGGCTACGGGGCCGTTCTCCAGCTTCTGGCAAACCACTTCTATCTGCTCGTAGTGTTCCTGGCCGTCTTCCCACTTCTCTACGTAGTTGATGCAGTAGCAGCCAGTGCCTTTCAGCTCTTTCATGGTCGAACCGTCAACGGTATTGAAATAGGTAACGGTGAAGTCGCGTGGGTCGTTGGGAGCGAGCATCCACTGCAGGAGCTGGTTGTTACCGTCGTTCATAGCCTTCACGCGGATGGTTACTTTTCCGCCGCGTGGAATACCTGAAATCTGTCCTTCACGGTCGGTGGCCTGATCAAACTTGTAGTCAATCAAGATTACTTCGCGAGTCTCAAAATCTTTAACGGCTAATTGTACCGGTGTTACGTTCTCTGCCATAATATGTTTCCTTTCCTAATTTTTAAGTTAACTGAATTTAATTACTAACCGGCATTATGCCCATTCGTTCTCGTAAACGACATTGCCGAACTCAATCTTCTTGCAGGTGATGACAATCTCCTCGTAGTGACCTTGCTTGTCCTCCCACCTCTCGTCAAAGCTTACGCAATAGCCGTTGGTGAACTTTATGGTCTTCATCTCCTTGCCGGTCTTGGTCTCGTTGAAGGTGATAGTGCCGTTCTTCGGAAGGTTGCGCTCTATCATCCATGCCAGCAGATCGGGAGTACCGTCATTCAGAGCCTTTACACGGACAGTGATCTTTCCGCCACGGGGAATACCAGCCATCTGTCCCTCAACATCAGTTGCCTGATCAAACTCGTAGGTTACCATAAGAACTTCTCTCTCTTTGTAACCGTCAATCTCGATTTTTACTGGAGTCTTTGCCATAGTTGTAATGTTTTTAATATTGTTAATGTGTTCTTTTTTGTGTGAGCACCGAGCCTATTGGCTTGGTTTTCTGATGCAAATGTAGGAAGGTTTTATACTCGCTCCTATTTTCTGGTGCTTTTTTTTGTTTATTCTATCGGACAGGAAGCTGCATTTCGGACAAATCGGAGGCGCACCCCCGATTATTGTCCGAAAGCAGTATGATAGCTTATTCCAAAGCAGCTTCTTTGTCTTTCTTGTCGGCAGCCACCTTGATTATGAAGTTCTTGGCAGCATAGAACGGAGTGAGCGTTATGTCGCAGGTGACACGCTTGGTAACGGGATCCATGCGAGGCTCGCCAATCTCATAGTTCTGGAACAGGTTGCCGTATCCCTTGTACTGGTTGAGGAACTCCTGTATCTTGGCCTTGAGGTTCTTAGGACTGTTGTATGGATCCCAATTCTCAAGTGCAACCTCATGCACAAAGTTCATCAGCACTTTCTTCACCCAGTCGAATACGCGCACGATAGGATACTCCTTCATGGCATCGAGGTCGCCGTTGTAGAGCGTGGCATTGTTGAAAGCCATTACGCGTCCCTCGCTGTAGACCATCGGGATAACTTGATTGTCCATCAGTGCGGCAATCTCCGATTTCAGCAGGTCGCTCTTTACGCCTTTCACGCCATCGAGTGTACCGTACTTCTTGCCGCCTGCTCCCTGAGCCATGTTGGCTGTCTCGTCGTAGAGCTTTCCGCAGAGTGCTGCCGAAGGAGCTATATAGAAAGCCTTGGCATCTTCCTCGTCGCTCGACATCTTCTCGGCTTCTCGGCCTACAATCCAGTTGGCACACATCACCACGTTCATCAGTTCCTGGTCGCTGTCGCGGTAGCCCTCGGTGTTGGCCTGCAGGTCGTCAAACGAATACTCGTCGGCATGGTCGGTGAGCAGCATCACCTTATATTTAAATGCAAGCTTGGCCCAGCGCAACAGGTCAACCTTGTCGGTGAACACTGCTCCCGGTACGCAGACGAGGCTGTAGGCATCTTTCAGGCTCAGACGGTCGAAGCCGTTGCGCAGCAAGTTCTCCACTTCCTCGTAGAAGCCAGAGTCGGCATCGGCTATGTCTTCCTTCACTACGTTGATGACGCGGAGGTTCTTCACCTTGTCTGTACCGCAGGTCTTGAAGAACGAGTCGAGCTCGCGGTATGAGCGCTCCAGGTTCTGTGTGGCATACAAGGCATCGGTGATACCCTGCTTCAGCACGTTGGTGTACTTCTCCTCGTCCTTCTTGCAGGCATCGGCATATCCTGTTGCACTGTCGATGCTGGCATCGTCGAGCAGCTCAATCCAGCGGGATATTTCCTTTATCAGTCCTTCGCGCTTGTCCTTGAAGCGCTTGTCGCTCAGGAACACTTGCTTAGCTGCCTTGCGGGCAGGGTTCATGTTGTCTGCATCGGGCATGAAGCCACGTACAGCATTGAAGCCACCAAAGGCTGACAGCAGTTTGCTGACATCTTTGCCTTTCTCTTGTAATTGGGCACCAGCCTGTTCGGCTACAGGTGCTTTCTTCATTTCTGTATCTGCCATTTTTGTTTCCTTTTTTCAGTTCTTGATAATAGTTACTCTGCTCCCTTGAGTTCGTCGAGCATAGATTGCAGCAGTTCCTTGAGCTCTTCGCGGCTGCCTGCGTCTTTCAGTATGTCGCGCAGCTTGCGGTTCTGCTCAATGCTCTTGCGTATCTTCACGTTGGTGTCGATTTTCTCCTTTGTGCCAGAGAGGAACGGGCTGTTCTGCACCAGACGGCCCTTGCCGCTCTGAGCCTCGAAGTCGCGGAGCTCGCCGAATCTCAGCGTTTCCTCAACTGCTCCACCTTCCTCGTCGGTAAAGGTGACATTCACTTTCGGCTTGAAGTGCTCGAAAGCATCGTTGATGTTCTGGATGTCTTCAACCAATTCCGGGTTGCCGGCATCCACATCGGTGGTGTACTGATCGATCATCAGAGTCTTGTTCTGGTCGATCAAACTGACTTTCGCGCTGCTCTCCTCATCGGGAGCCATCGAAATGAAATTCTCTTTCATTGCCATAATGTCATGGTTTTAAGGTTAATATTCTATTTTATACACTTTTGATGTCAAACTTTGCATTGCCGTCCTCGTCGAGTTGCACCTCTATATGGTCGCCAGGCTTTATTTTCCCGGCTATCATCATCTTCGAGATGGGATGGCGCAGCTCCTTGCGTATAACTCCAAGCACCGGACGGGCTCCATACTGCTGGTTGTAGCCGCGCAGAGCTATGGCCTGGCGTGCCTCCGGGGTCAGCGTGAGGGTGATGTTCTGCTCTTCCAGCAGCTTCAGCAAACCCTTCAAGTGGATATCGAAGATAGCGGTGACGGTCTTGTCTGTAATAGGCGAGAAGGGCACTATCTCCGTCAGACGGGCGAGAAACTCGGGGCGGAAGTAGCCTTGCATGATGTCCATCAGCTCGTTGTTGCCGGGGATTACGCCGCTGTTGAATTTCTCAACGATGGTCTGCGCACCGATGTTTGAGGTGAACAGTATCAGCGCGTTGGAGAAGTCGCCCACGCGGCCCAGACGGTCGTGCAGTTTTCCTTCGTCGAGGATTTGCAGGAAGAGGTCGAACACCGACTTGTGGGCTTTCTCTATCTCGTCGAACAGGACGACGGAGTAGGGACTCTGGCGTATCTTGTTCACCAGCAGGCCACCTTCCTCATAACCTACATATCCCGGAGGGGCACCGTATAGCAATGCAACGGAATGTTCTTCCTTGAACTCCGACATATCGAAGCGGATGAGCGCACTCTCGTCGCCGAAGAGGAAAGCGGCAAGTGCCTTCGACAGCTCGGTTTTTCCGGTTCCTGTCGGGCCGAGGAAGAAGAACGAACCCATAGGCTGGCCTTTCTTGCTCAGTCCCGAGCGTGCCTCATAGACAGCATCGAGCACCTTCTTCACGGCATGGTCCTGACCTACTACGCGCTTTTTCAGAGTCTCCTCACCGCCCAGCAGACGGTCGCGCTCCGAGGTCTGCACCTTGCCAAGGGGTATGCCTGTCTGTTTAGCTACCACTGCGCTCAGGTCGTCGCTGCGCAGGTCTGTGTGCTTCTGCTGCTCATCGCCAAGGTCGTTGTCCACCTTCACGTGCGACATGGCGCGGTCAAGCAGGTCGATGGCCGAAGCGGGCAGCGACTTCTCGGTGAGGTAGCGCTTGGCCAGGCGTATGGCATCGTCAAGCACCTCGCCTGCCACGGTCAGCCCGTGGTAGCTCTCGTAAGTGGGGATTATGCCTTCCAGTATCTGCTTCGTGTGCTCGGCTGTAGGTTCCTCGATAGTGATCTTCTCTAAGTAAGACACCATCTCTTTGTCGGTTTCGATATTCTTAGTGTAGCCGTCGATGCTCGATGTAGCGAGCAGTTGCAGACGGCCTTTCGACAATTCGTTCTTCAGAATGGCCGAAGTGCCGAACAGCGAGCCCTGCTTGTCGAACAGCTTGTCGATGCTTTCAATGACGAGCACAGCATTTGGCAGTGCTTCTATCTCGTTGATGATGCTCTTGAAGCGGTCTTCCACCTCGCCACGATACTGTGCGTCGCTGCCCAGCGCGGCAGTGTCGAGTTCGTAGACTGCGGCTCCGCTCAGGAAACTCGGCACCTTGTCGGCTGCCACCTTCTGTACAAAGCCGCTCACAAGTGAGCTCTTGCCTACTCCGGCCTCGCCGGTAATCAGTAGGTTGGCCTTTGTCTTGCGGCCCAGTATCTCGAAAATCACTGACATCTCGTCCTCGAACCCTACCACGGTGCCCATGTTTCCGGCACGGCAGGTGGCAGTGAGGTCAGTGCAGTATTTTGCCAGATTGCCTTTGCCTGTGGCTGGAGTGTGCTTCTTCAGTTCGTCTCCTTCCATATATGGAGCCTCTACGTTTGCGCCGCCGCCCATCTTGGCACTTATCTCTGACGGTGTTAGCGGCAGGGTCTTCAGCTGGTCGAACGTGAAGCCAACACCGGGGGTCACGAGCGAGGCAAGCACGCAGACATCAGTACACTCGTCGAGGCCGAACTTCACCTGATAGTTCTCGGCTTCTTCCATGACGGCTGTCGACTCTTCCGAATATTCAAGGTCGCGCATCGGCCTTACTGCACGCGGCGATAGTTGCATCTGCACGTCGGCCCAGTCCTGAAGGTAATAGTAGTCCTTGCCCAATTCCGTTTCCAGAAAGCGCACCAGACCGATTTCCTTGTGCAGTATAGCCTTGAACAGATGTGCCGGATATATGGCATCGCTTCCATACTCCTCTGCGAAGGAGTTAGCTATTTGTCTTAACTTAGCGTTCATTTTGGCTTTTAGTTTTTGTATAGTTATTAAATTCAAGTTTAGGTTCTCTTCTGTTGCTCGCGTGTCAGCCCTCATTCATCCCTGTTTTCTGCAAGAATGCAGTTGGGATGTAGGCTGTTGAAATCAAACCAATCTGCGCCAGTGTGATGACTACACGCTGTTGGCCCGACACTCGTGCCACCTTGCCCTCTACCCCCTTGAAGGGGCCGTCTGTCACCTTCACTGTCTCGCCGCTCTTGTAGTGGCACTGCGCCGGGTCTACAAACAGCAGGTGCTTGTTGTGGGTGCTGGTGGCTTTTATGAAGCTGTCCATCTCCTCGCACGGGACGGTCAGGGGCGGGTTCCTGTGGTTGCCGTCGACCTTGAAGTGGTTGTAGTAGTAGGTGAGGTAGGACAACTCGGGGGTGTTGTTAACATACTTTTTGGCCTTGTCCTCAGTAGTATAGGCAAACAGGATGTTTGGAATGAGTGTCTGCAGATACTTCTTGCGCTTGCCGCGGACATATCTCTCGACATATTTCTTGGCTATATAAGTATAGGTGCCGTCGTTTACGAGAAAGTCGGCTGCCTTGTCTTCTCTTCCGTAGGATGCACGGAAAACAAACCAGCTCTTCTCTGGGTCGAGAGCATACCTCACCGACACCCCTGTTTTTGAGCTTGTGGCTTCGGGGAAGGCATCAGCGGCAGGGCTGATGCTCGGAGGATTTGTCTCGCCTCGACGAGTTTCCACATTAGACAATGTGTTCATATCGGACCTGTTGCGTATGTGTTGGTCGGTTCGACACGCTTTTCTTTGAGCTTCGCTCTGTACGTTGTGCTACTTCTTGTTTGCTGTAGCAACTGTTCCCGTAGCAGAGCGGCAGGGCTTTTGCTGTGTGCCCTAACAGCCGTTGCAAAGCTGTTGCAGGCTTGCTAAAGCCCTGAGTCTCGGCTGTAAAAGTACGTTTTTTTTAGACAAAGAAGCAGAAAAAGGACAAAAAAATAACAGAAAATGTCGTTTCTCCCCCTAAATTTAATACTGCTGTAATGCAAAATAAGGCATATATGCTCTTCCCATATCCTAAGCTACTTGAAGTTTCTTAGTTTCCGATATTTCATAAAAGGCCATTAGTTTTATCGGCCTGCCTTAATAATCGCAGAACT